>Ga0265299_10001710_pt1 | contig 24158 bp, 20 predicted proteins | sample AusTroGonzalo_MG_4_FD_193485 | JGI IMG/M metagenome (GOLD analysis project Ga0265299, IMG submission 193485) | Bovine rumen microbial communities from tropical cattle in Woodstock, Queensland, Australia - Gonzalo_02 | ecosystem: Host-associated > Mammals > Digestive system > Stomach > Rumen ... | reverse complement strand
ATATTTCAGCGCGCCGAATTTGCAGCTGTTGATGCAATTGCCGCAGACCACGCAGCGGCTGTAATCAACGGTATGGTTCTTATAATCGATACAGGCAGCCTTGCAGTTTTTCGAGCACATGGAGCAGTTTTTGCATTTATCTTCGTCGAAATGGATCTTCAACCATGAGAAACGGGAGAAGAACGAAAGGATGGTTCCCACCGGACAGATGGTGTTGCAATAGGTTCGTCCGCCTCGCCACGCCAGTATGAAAAGCACCACGAGGGTGATGGCGGCGATGATGAGCACGGGCAGCGACCGCATCCAGGTATCAACGGAGTAGAACGCATAGCTGTCGGCACGTGCAGCAATCTCTGCCAATACATTGTTGCCGAGTTTCCAGATGGGCTGGAAGATCATCGTGGCAATACGTCCGTAGGCACTGTAAGGCGCCAGCAGCTGGAAGATGGAGCCGATGCCAGCGACAGCAGCGATGATAAACACTACCAGCACTGGATAGCGCAGCCAACGTACTTCCTTCGAATAGCTGTACTTGTTCTTTTTCCGACGGAAGCGGGCGAGGATGTCCTGAAACACTCCCAACGGGCATATAATGGAACAATAGATGCGTCCGAAGACGAGGGTCAGCAACAACAGTGCGACCACGACCACTACGTTGAGCGCCATCACAGCCGGCAGGAACTGGATCTTTGCCAGCCACGAGAGCCAGTGATGCAACGTTCCCGTGAAGTCGAGGAACAGCAGGGTGATCAGTACAAAGAGCACCCCTGCAAGGATGGTTCTGATTTTCCGTAACATAAATTGTATAAGTATTGTTTAGTCTATATTCTCACTATTCACTTTTCACTATTCACTATTCACTAAAAAAATGCTTACTTCGTAGAGCAGCCATATCGGCAGGGCCACGATAAAGAGCGTAAAGGCATCCGTCGTGGGGGTGATGATAGCGGCAATCACCAGTATGGCCACGATGGCATGCTTGCGCCATGTCCGCATCATTGAGGCTTTAAGAAGCCCCATTCTGCCCAGGAGCCAGCTGACCACAGGCAGTTCGAAGATGATTCCCATGACGAGGCACATCATCAGGAGCGTGTCCATGTACGACTGCAGGGTCAGCATGTTTGCCACATCCTCGCTCACCTGATAGGTACCCAGGAACTTCACCGTCAGCGGGAAGATCAGGAGGTAGTTGAGCAGCGTGCCCAGCATGAACATCAGGTAGCCGCTGGTACAGAGCAGGGTGGCATATTTCCGTTCGTTGTCATAGAGCGCTGGCGAGATAAAGCGGAACAGCAGATAGATGATATACGGTGAGGCTATGAGCACACCTGCATACATCGCCGTCTTCAGATGGATCATGAACTGCTCCGTCAGTCCTGTGTTCATCAAGTGGATGCTGAAGGGCTCTACGCCCAAAAGGCGGAAGGTGATGAAATCACTCGTCCGTGGTGCCAACACCACCGCAAACAACTGATCCTTCAGGCAGAAAGCCACTGCGGCAGCCACCACCGTCACGACCAGTGCTCTGATAATCACCGAACGGAGTTCGTCGAGGTGATCCCAGAAGGTCATGGGGGCGGGGTCACTCATCCTTCTTCTCCTGACTCCTGTCTCCTGACTCCTTTGTCATATCCGTCACCTCATTCATTCCCTCCTTGAAGCTCTTCACGCCTTTGCCGAGGCCTTTCATCAGTTCAGGAATCTTCTTGCCGCCGAACAGCAGCAGAACAACAAATGCGATGATCAATATTTCTTGCATTCCAAGTCCAAACAGTAATAATGATCCAATCATATCTCTTTAGTTTCTAGTTCATTTTGCAAATATACGAAAAATCTCCGTATCTTCATCATTCGCTATGATTTATTAACATATTATTTAAAATTCGACGTAAGGCTCCAGTCGCCTGATGGCTTCCTGGGGGAAGTCTTTTGAGAGACGTAAGTCTTGCAGCGACTTCAGGGGTCCGTGCAGACGACGGTAGTCGGTGATGGCTTTTGCGCGGTAGAAATTAATGTAGGGATGACGCCTGAGCTCGTTGAGCGAGAGGGTGTTGACATTGAGTTTACGAGGCGAGGCACCCTCAATGGTCAGAAAATCTTTGGCATCGAGGGGAAAATCCTCGATTTCATCGAGCTGGTCGACACTTACATAGCCTCCCAGGCGTTGTCCGTACTCTACCACCTTTTTAGCGAAATATGATCCGATGCCAGGCACTGTCTTCAGGATTGAGGTGTCGGCGGTATTCAGTACCACGTGTTCGCCAGGTTTGATCTTTACCTGATAATGGGCTTTGATAGAATCGTATTCCTCTTCGCTCAGCGACTTGCCACGGCGATAGGTCGTATCGCGATAGATCACCTTGGTGCGATGAATCACAGTGACTGGTCGCGTGTTTTGCTTGTTACGAGCGATCGTGGACCTGTCTACGTGATTCAACGTTTCTTTCCGGATGGTATCTGCTGGCGTCAGCTCATTTGACTCGCCGTCGCCACCCGTCAGGAATATAACTCCCAAAGCGACTACAATCACACCCAGCAGCGTGAGAATCACCTTGCGGTCCGACTTCCTCAGATAAAAAAACTCTTTCAGGAAATTCATAGCATCAGGTAATCATAACTCTTAATTCTTAACTCTTAACTCTTAATTTGTCATATTACCCCAAACAGATGCATGAGAATCAGTAGGATAGAGACGGGCACGATATACCGGATGCAAAAAAGATAGAGGTTGAAATAGGATTTACTATTGGAAGTCTCCCAGTTGGTAAACTCCTCGCGGACAATCGCCTTCGATGCGAACCATCCTACGAGAATGCTCGTTAGCAAGGCACCTGACGGCAGCATGATCTGGGCCGTGATAAAGTCGCAGAACTCCATCAGTGGTCTGCCAAACAGCTGAATGTCGGCATTTCCGACAGATAACGAGCAGAAAACGGCTATCACACTGCATACGATGGTCAGTACCCAGGCGGCTTTCGAACGGTTGACATGAAGTTCCTCGTGGAAGAAGGCCGTGCCTATCTCATGCATGGAGATGGTAGAGGTGAGGGCAGCGAATACGAGCAAGGCATAGAACATGATGGAGATGACATAGCCTAACATCGGCATGAAGTTGAAGGCCTGCTGGAACACGTTAGGCAGGGTGATGAAGATAAGCGACGGTCCGCTGTCAGGCTGCACACCTACGGAGAAGGCTGCTGGGAAAATCATCAGGCCCGCCATCAGGGCTATCAAGAAGTCGATGAGCGCAATCTGTGTCGCAGAATGCAACAATCTGGTTTGTTTTGAGAAATAGCTGGCGTATGTGCAGAGACAGGCTGTGCCGAGACTCAATGAGAAGAATGCCTGTCCCAAGGCCTCAAGGAATACCTTAGGGGTGACTTTCGTGAAGTCGGGCTTTAGCAGGAACTCTATACCCCTCGATGCGTCAGGCAACGAGCAAGAGGCAATGACAAGGATCAGCAAGAGAATGAAGAGCAGTGGCATGAGCAGTTTCGATGCTTTTTCGATGCCATTGCGTACGCCTCGCACAATGATGAAATGGGTGATCAGGATAAAGACGATTCCCAAGATGGCAGGCTTAACGGGGTCGCCAGAAAACGTCAGGAAATACTGTTGCACGAAATCGGTATCGCCCTTCAGCTGCCCGATTGCCGATGCACCCAGATAGTGCAGACACCAACCTGCTACCACTGCATAGAAGCCTAAGATAATGGTCGAGGTGATGATGCCCAGGATGCCCACGAATCCCCAAGCCTTTCCACGTGAGAAACGGGCATAGGCGCGGGCAGCATTCGTCTGTGAGTGACGGCCCACAATGAACTCGCTCACCATACCAGGAATGCCGAGGATTAGAATACAGGCCAAATAGATGATGATAAAGGCAGCGCCGCCATTCTGTCCCGTCATATATGGGAAGCGCCATACATTTCCTAAGCCTACGGCAGAACCTGCCGTTGCCAGCACAATGCCTAATCTACTTCCGAAACTCCCTCTGTCACTCATACGCTTTCAATATTCCTCATTTCTCATTTAAATATTAAAGAAGTCCTAACTGATGCAGGAAGATGAACAGGATGCACAACGGGCAGACATACTTCACCAGGAAGATATAGAGGTGGAAATATTTCCCGACACGCAGTGTACCACTATTAGTGAACTCGTCGTGTACCAGCTTATGAGGTACGAACCAGCCAATCAGGATACAGGTCAGGAAACCTACGACGGGCAGGAAAATCTGTCCTGTCACAAAGTCGAAGATATCGAACAATGTCTTTTCGAAGAAATGCAGCGTGGAGCCTGTAGGGCCTAGCGAGAGGGAGCAGATGGCACCCATCACACAGCACGAGACGGTGACAATGACAGCCGCAGTCTTACGGGTGAGATGGAACTCCTCATGGAAGAAAGAGGTGCTCACCTCGTGAAGGGAAATCAGTGAGGTAAGAGCGGCCAGAGACAGGAGCAGATAGAACAGGATGGAGATGACGTAGCCCACCATCGGTATGCCGCTGAAAGCCTGCTGGAACACATTCGGCAGGGTGATGAAGATCAGCGAGGGACCGCTGTCAGGATTAAGACCCACCGAGAAAGCTGCCGGGAAGATCATCAGTCCTGCCAGAATGGCGACCATGGAGTCGATGATGCCGATCTGTACTGCAGATGTCGTGAGATTCGTAGATTTTGTGAAATAGCTGGCGTAGGTACAGATACATCCCATGGCAATGCTCATGGAATAGAACGATTGTCCGAGGGCGCCAAGGAATACATCACCATTGATCATCGACTTATCGGGTTTGAAGAGGAACTCTATGCCTTGTGCGGCGTTGGGAAGCATGCATGAGGCCACCACAATGATGATCAGAAGAAAGAACAGGACGGGCATGAAGATTTTCGAGGCCCGTTCGATGCCATCGCGCACGCCATGCTCAATAATCAGATAGGTAGCAAGAAGCATGATGAAGGTCCAGAAGATGGGTTTTACGGGGTCTTGTGAGAATTCGACAAAGTAGGTCTTGAAGAATTCAGGACTGCCCCCACTGAGCTGGCCTATCGTCGAAGCCCAGATATATTGCAGACACCAGCCAGACACAACGGCATAATAACCTGTGATAAGGAATCCTGTGAGCACACTCATATAGCCGATATACGCCAGTGGGTTCCTGCCCCCCACCTTCCTATAGGCGCGCGCTGTATTCGACTGGGCATGACGGCCGATGATGAATTCGCTGATCATACAGGGTATGCCCAACAGCAATACGCAGAAGACATAGATGATAATGAAAACGGCGCCACCATTCTCACCTGCCATATAAGGGAAACGCCATACGTTACCCAGTCCCACAGCGGAACCGGCAGTGGCTAGAATAACGCCAAGTTTACTTCCAAAACTTGCTCTTTCCAGTTTAGCCATATTCACACTTTTCATATTTTTTGCTGCAAAGTTACCATTTTTTTGGAAAGAAATAAGCATTATGACTAAAAATTGTGATTCGAATTATTCAAATTCCTTTCATAATAAAAAAATAATGATTAATTTTGCAGCCCGATAAATGTTCAATGTTCAATCTTCGATGTTCAGTCCAAAGAAATATCCCTTTTCAGTGATTTGTGTCTGTTTGGTTTGGATCCTGTCGCTGTTGCCATCTTTCCCGGAGACGCAGTTCGATAATGTTGCATTTATCGACAAGGGCGTACACTTTATCATGTATGGCGGTACTTGTTTGGTTATTTGGCTGGAATATATTCTGAAACACAAGTCGCCAGATTACAAGAAACTATTCTTCTGGGGCTGGTTGGCGCCAGTTTTAATGGGTGGGGTGCTTGAAATTCTGCAGTCTTATTGCACCACGACCCGTCGAGGCGACTGGCTCGATTTCGCCGCAAACACCACGGGTGTCACACTTGGTGGCATTGTCGGAATAGTTATTCTGTTAATAATGAGACATGAGAAATGAGCTCATTCTTCATTCCAAAGCTTAAAGGGATGGGCTTTGAGATAGGCGTTATAGTATCGTCTGTCGCCAGTAACTTCCTGACCGATGAAATCGGGTTTTTCATAGGGTTCATCTTCTGAGCCCAGTTCCACTTCGGCAATCACAAGACCTTCGTTTTCGCCGTAGAACTCATCTACCTCGAAGGTGTGTTGACCACTCTTAACAAGATAGCGTGTCTTGTCGATGAGGCCTGGCTCACAGAGCTGCATGAGGTGCTCTGCCTCGTCGAGCGTGATCTCTTTTTCAAACTCATAACGGCTCAGTCCGCCAGTTGTAGAGGGGCCTTTAATTGTAAGGTACCCGCGCGCGTCACGGATGCGCACGCGAACAGTGCGACCGTGACCGCTGCAGATATAGCCTTGACAGATGCGACTACTGGCAAATGCTTGCTCTTTGTAGCGATTGTCTTTAACCAGGAACTTTCGTTCGATCTCCAGTCCGCTCACTATGAAACGATAAAGACGGAATAGACCACGAATGCGATGGCGAGCACAATCAGTACGCCAAAGATCCAATTAACGACTTTCTTACCATTGTCTTCCTGTTTTTTCTGATAAGCCACCTTCTTCTCGGTAGCTTTCGATGCTTTTGCAATTTGTGCCATAATCTTTGATTTTATATTGTTACTATTATTCTTCGTCGTTGACGGGGAATTCCATGAGATATGCCTTGATGAAGCCATCGATCTTGCCGTTCATGACGCTGTCGACGTCGCGGGTCTCGAAATTGGTGCGGTGGTCCTTGACGCGCTTGTCATCGAAGACGTACGAACGGATCTGACTGCCCCATTCGATTTTTTTCTTCCCAGCCTCAATCTTTGCCTGTGCCTCTAAGCGCTTCTTCATGGCACGGTCGTAGAGCTGTGACTTCAGCAAGGTCATAGCACGCTCTTTGTTCTTGGGCTGGTCGCGGGTCTCGGTATTCTCAATCAGGATTTCCTCTTCCTCGCCTGTATCAGGATCGGTATACCAGTAACGCAGGCGCACGCCTGATTCCACCTTATTTACGTTCTGTCCTCCAGCGCCCGAGCTGCGGAAGGTATCCCACGACAGTTTGGCGGGGTCGACATACACCTCGATGGTATCGTCTACCAATGGTGAGACAAACACAGAGGCAAAGGAGGTCATACGCTTACCTTGGGCATTGAAGGGCGACACGCGCACGAGACGGTGCACACCGTTCTCACTCTTCAGATAACCGTAGGCATATTCGCCACCCTCTATCTGCATCGTCACACTCTTGATGCCAGCTTCATCGCCGTCGAGTAGGTTGGAGATGGTGGCCTTGTAACCATGAGCCTCGGCCCAGCGCATATACATACGCATGAGCATCGATGCCCAGTCCTGAGCCTCCGTGCCACCCGCACCGGAATTGATTTTCAGCACAGCTTCCATAGGGTCTTCTTTCTGACGGAGCATATTCTTTAACTCCAGGTCCTCGATGGCTTTAAGCGCCTTGGTATAGTCGTCTTCAACTTCCTGCTCGGTAACCATCTCGTCCTTGAAGAAATCGAAGGCCAACTGCAACTCGTCGGCCAAGGTTCGCACCTCTTTATAGTCGTCGAGCCATCGCTTGATGCCTTTCACTTTCTTCATCTGCTCCTCGGCACGCTTGCGGTCGTCCCAGAAATCAGGAGCCTGAGTCCGAAGATCTTCCTCTTCGAACTCCATCTCCTTCTTGTCGATTTCGAGATAGCGGTGCAACGCGTCTGCCCGCTCTAATATATCTTTCAGTTGGTCTTGCGTGATCATGGGTGCAAAGGTACAACAATTAATTGAAACCGCCAAATGCTTGCAGATTATTCCGCGTACATCGCATCGATCTCCTTTTTATAATTCTCGTTCAGTACGCGACGCTTGATCTTCAGCGTGTTGGTGAGCTCGCCTTTCTCCATCGAGAAGTGGTGAGGCAACAAGGTGAAGCGTTTGATCTGCTCATAATGGGCCAACTGCTGCTGCAGGGTGTCGATGCGCTCTTTCATCATGTCGTTGATCTGCTTGTCGGCACACAGCTGCTCGCGGTTCTCAAAGGGGATGTGATGTTCACGGGCATACTCTTCTAACAGCGGATAGACAGGGATGATCAGTGCCGATACGAACTTACGCTGGTCGGCAATGATGGCAATCTGGTCGATATACTTATCTACCAACAGCTTCGATTCAATCATCTGTGGTGCGATATACTTGCCGTTGGAGGTCTTATAGAGATCCTTGATGCGTTCTTTCAGGAAGAGTTCGCCATCTTTCAGATAGCCGGAGTCGCCTGTCTTGAAATAGCCATCGTCAGTAAAGGCGGCCTTGGTCAGGTCTTCCCGGTTGTAATAGCCGATGGTGATGGTCGGGCCTTTCAGCAGTACCTCACCCTCATCGCTGATCTTGATATCGATTCCCTCGATGGGAATGCCGACACCGCCTACGGTAAACGGTTCTCCCAGATGATTACAGCTAACGGTAGCCAGACTTTCTGTCAGACCGTAGCCTACTACCATGTTAATGCCGATGGAATGGACAAATTCCTCCACCTTCGGATTGACCGTTGCACCGGCTGTCGGGAAGAAGTGGGCATTCTCCAGTCCTAACTCCTTACGCACGAGCGAGAAGACGGTCTTATTGAGCATCTCGTATTCGAAATGTAGGGCCAATGGGGGGCGCTTGCCTTTTGAGAGGTAGTCGATATTATGTTTCTTACCCACACTGAGAGCGTGCTGGAAGAGTTTACGTTTGGGAGCGCTGGCCTTATCAATTTGTTCCTGTACACCCATATAGACCTTCTCCCAGAAGCGGGGTACGCTCGACATACAGGTAGGATGCGTCTCACGCATGGATTGCTGGACTTCCAGCGGGTAGGTGTTGACAATAAGTCGGGCGCCGCAGGTGAGCGACAGGATTTTCCAGCCCTTTTCAAAGATGTGGGTAAAGGGCAGGAAGTTCAATACACGGTCGTTTTCCGTGACCGGGACACACTTGCCGTTGGCCTCGAAGGCTGCGTGGTATTGGCCACAGGTCAGGATAACGCCCTTGGAGTCGCCCGTAGTACCTGAAGTGTACAGGATATTAGCGATATCGTCCATCGATGCCTGTGCCTGTAGGGCTTCCACCTCCGTTTGCCGCGGATAGTTCTCGCCTAACTTCAGGAAATCGTCGAAGTACATCGCATTGGGGTCATGGGATGAGATACGGACGTTCTTGTCAAACACGATAATGCGCTCCAGTGTCTGGCACATCGACACCACGCGACGGGCCTTGTCGTACTGTTCCTGTTCGCCGACAAAGAGGAAGCGTATCTTCGCATCGCTCACCATGAACTGGATCTGCTGCTCACTGCTGGTAGCATAGAAGGGAATGGTTACCGCCCGAATGCCCCAGGCGCCGAAGTCACAAAACAGGTACTGTGCGGAGTTCTGTGAGAAGACGCCCACGTTTTCCTGCACTTTCACTCCAAGGTTCAGCATTGCGTTCGACACCTTCTTGACCATATCCGAGAACTGATTCCATGAGAACGACTTCCATTCCTTGCTACCGAAGTCTTTGTAGATCAGTACCTCGCGGTCGCCGTAGTTCTTCGCCTGGTCGTGAATTAACCGTGATAAATGACTGTTTGTCTGCATATTAATAGTTTTCTAACAATTTTACATAAGTATTGATGGCATGCTCTATTTCTGAGATGCGGATGAATTCGTCAGCAGAGTGGCTGCGCGAAGATTCGCCAGGCCCTAATTTGAAGGAGGGGAAGGGCATGAGAGCCTGATCGCTGAGTGTTGGTGAACCGAAAGGTCTCATTCCCATGCCGATACAACGCTGTACCAGCGGATGGTCTTCTGGGATGCTTGACGAATGAAGACGGAATGAGCGGGCTTCAAGACGACACTTCTGCATCTTCTTGCGCAAGAACTCGAATAGGAACTCGTTCTGATAATATTCGTTCGTGCGTACGTCAATCACAAAATGCAGATGGTCGGGAATCACATTATGCTGGGTACCAGCTTCCACAACGGTGACCGTCATCTTTGTAGGACCTAACAACGGACTGACCTTGCGGAACCGGTAGTCGCGCAGGAAGACGAGGTCGTCGAGTGCTTCATAAATTGCATTCACACCTTCCTCGCGGGCAGCATGACCACTGACGCCGTCAGCATAGCCGTCAATCACCATCAGACCTTTCTCGGCAATAGCAGGTTGCATGCCGGTGGGTTCACCGACAATGGCTACATCTATATTGGGCAGGTGTGGAAGGACACGTGAGAAACCATCCTGGCCTGATACCTCTTCTTCTGCCGAGGCCACCCATAGTAGATTGTAACAACGTGGCTTGTGGAGCAGGATACGGTAAGCCTGAAGCAGTGATACCAGTCCACCGCCACAGTCGTTTGAGCCCAAGCCATAAAGCATGTCGCCCTCGAAAGTCGGTCTATAGGGATTGCGTGTCCATGATGCAACGGGTCTGACGGTGTCTATATGTGCATTGAGCATGACGGTAGGACGGTTGTTATTCCAGTCCTGACAGCCTACCCAAAGATTATTGCCTTCCCTACCATGGGGCAGTCCCCAAAGGTTCAGATACCGACTTAACAAATCAGCGGCACGGGTCTCATGCCTGCTCTCCGAAGGTGTGGCAATCAACGCCTTCAGCAGTTCAACCGCATCGTTCGTGTAATCCCTCAACTCCATATCTTACTATTCACTAATCACTTTTCACTATTCACTTTTCATTTTCCCAGCCACGACATCGGATTTAGCGGGGTGTTACCGCGACGAAGCTGGAATTGCATGATGCCGTCGCCTCCGATTCTGCCAAGTGTCTGGCGTGCGCTTACTTTCTGGCCATTGAGGACACTGACGGCAGCCAGATTCGTATAGACGGTGAGATAGGTGCCGTGAGAGATGATAACCACCATGGCACCATCGTAACCGAAGACCGCCGTCACCTTACCGTCGAAGACGCTGCGTGCATAGGCGCCGGGCTGACCTTTGATCTTAATGCCCTTGTTATCGAGAGAGATATTGCCTTTGACGCCGTCGACGGAATACTGACCGAAACGGTTGACGATCTGATAACCACCAGTCAGTGGCATGGGCAGACGTCCACGATTGCCCTCGAAACTACCACCGAGTTTGCGTTCTTCTGTAGACACGGTCCAACTGCTCTCTTCCTTGGCCTTCCGTTTCTCTGCTACGATTTCCTTCTCACGGGCCTTTGCCTCTGCAGCAGCTTTCCGCTCCTCTTCCTTGCGGGCACGTTCGGCTTTACGGGCGGCCTCTTCGGCCTTACGCTTTTCCTCGGCACTTTTGCGGGCAGCAGCGCGGGCTTCGGCCTTTGCCTTTTCCTCGCGGGCTTTGGCCTCAGCAATACGACGGGCGTTCTCACGGGCGGCAGCCTCGGCAGCAGCTTTCTTACGGGCCAGTTCCTCGGCACGTTTCTTAGCTGCTTCTTCAGCGGCTTTCCGCTTCCGCTCTGCCTCGGCACGGGCCTTGGCACGGGCAATCTCTTCAGCAATCATCTTGTCGATGCGTGCATTCAGCTCGGCATCTTTCTTCTGTTGCTGGGCGATAATATCCTGTATGGCCTTCTGCTGTTTCTGAAGGGATGTCACAACATTCTGTTGCTCCTGCTGTTTTCCCTCCAAGGCTTTCTTCTCCTGTTCGCCACGGTAAAGGAGGTAGTTCTTCTGACGTTTGGCGGCTGACAGTTCTTCAGCGGCTTTGCTCACCTCATTTTTCATCGTCTGCACCGCCTCGCCCTGTGCTCGCTGGTAAACAGCATATTCACGCACAAAACGCAAACGGCGGTACATTTGAGAGAAATTGTGGGCACTGAAGATGAACATCAGGCGGTTCTCGATGTTCCGGTTCTTGTGCAGGTAGCCCAGCGACTTCATGAAGCGTTGCTTACGTGTGTTAAGCTCCTGTTCCAGTACATGGAGGTGCTTGTTCAGTTCCTCGATGTTGTTGTCGAGCTTGCCGATATCATGGCGGATGGTGTCAATCGTCTTACGCTTGTCGTTGATCTCATTATTGATCACTAACAGGGTCTGTAACCGCTGTTTCACATTGCGCTCGTTTTCTACGAGCTTCCGCTTTTGTTCCTGAATGTTTTTTTGGATCTTCTGGCGCTCGTTCTTCAGACTCTGCACGGTAACAACAGGCTGCTTGGCCTTAGGCGTTTTTGTCGTTTTCGCCTTTTGTGTCTTTGTCGCAGGCTTCTTGGCTGGAGCCTTTTTCTTGGCAACAACAGTCTTGGTGGTGGTTGTTTTGCGCTTAACAGAAGAATTTTTCTTCTGCTGGGCAGGAACAACCATCACCATGCACAGGCAGAGTAGCAGAGTGAACAGACGGTTCATCTGTGACTACAGAGACATGAAGCGGTTCAGGATCTCGTCGATCGTCACCTCGCGGTATTTGTTCGACACCTCTGTACGGGTTTCCCAATCAGTATCGTGCTTGATATAGTTGAGCGTCATGCCAAGCTTCACTTCCTTCTTCGGGGCGGTCAGGGTGATCACCGACTTGGTGGGGAACTGCTTGTTGTTCACCTCGTCAAAATCCTGATAGTCCCAATTCAGCTGGGAAGTGGTGTTGTTGAGCTTGTCCTTGTAGAGCATGTTTGCCATACGGATCTGACCGTCTGTCCTACTTGCCAACCAACTGTACAGCATCTTGCCAGCCTCAAAGTTAATGACCATGTCATCACCGTTCTCAATCATCGTGTACTGGGCGGTATCTACAGGCATTATCTCTTTGTTGACACTATATTTGGCCGGTTTTGAGAGCTCGTTCCAGAAGAGTGCCTGCATGGTGTTGAAGTTCAAGCCATTGTTACGCAGGAAGTCCACCTGTACGTATGGAGCCTTCAGGTATAGCTTGTTGATACGGTCCATGATAAGGACATAGTCAGGTGTCAACTCGATTCGTCCTGCCTCTACGAAACCAAAGGCCATGAGTTGCAGACGGATACATTCGTCACGCTTCATCTTCAGGTTGCCTGTAAGCGTGAGTTTCTGGGCGCCGGTCTCGACCGAGAACTTTACCTTCGAAGTGATAAACTTCTGAGTAATGGCATTCTCCTGCACCCTCTCGATGAATCCCTTTGTGGCCAACTGCTCAGTGGTCAACGGCTTGTTTTCTACTACGGCCTTCTTTTTTGAGGCACACGAACTCAAAATCAGCAGCATTACGGGCACTGCCATTTTTAAAATACTAGTTGCTTTCATTACTTTACGTATTTTTTTAGTTTGATTTTTCGTATCAAGACCTGATTCTCAGGAGCTGTCTTCAGAGCATCCTGCCAGTAGGCGAGCGCTTGGTCTGGCTGCTGACAGAAAGAGTAGATGTCGCCTGCATGTTCCAGGATGACAGAGTTGTCAACAGAGTCGTCCTTATTCTGCAGGGCCTGGTCGATATAGATGCGGGCTTCGCTATAGCGCTGCTGCATAAACAATATCCAGGCGTATGTATCGAGGTAAGTGGCGTTCTTCGGTTCGGCCTTGATGGTCTTGTAGCTCATTTGCTCGGCCTTGTCGAGCTGGACACCCTCCTCGCTCAGATAATAGGCATAGTTGTTCAGACATCCGATATTGTCGTCCTTCCACTGCAGACAGGAGTCGTATGCGGCGTATGCTTCTTCTGCCAGGCCTTTCTGATGGAGGATGTCGCCCATCACGGCGTAGAAGTCGGAGACGATATTAGGATTGCTGTTGTCATTGATCACCCCGATGCCATTCTGGAAAGCCGATAATGCCTCATCGAGTTTTTCCTGTTTGTAATAAGCGATGCCTTGGTAATAGTAGAAGGCCATTTCATCAGGATTATACTGACGGGCAGCCTGACAGAGCTCCACAATACGGCTCATGTCTTCTGCCTCCCATGCATTGGCCACCAGCTGGAGCCGTGCGCCGGCATTGTCGGGAGCGATGTCGAGCACATGTTCCAACACAGGGTTGATGCTGTCCTTCGGCATTTTCTTCAGGTCCATATAACTGGCTTGCAGGATCAACATGTCTGCTTCGGGCTGCATGGCATTCATCTTCCTGAAAAGTGACAATACCTTGGTGCTGTCGCCTCCATTTGCTTCGCTGGCCATGATCTCCTGGCGGAGCAGATAGACCTTATTCTCCTGCTGGGTATGCCGGTTCAGCAGCAGCCGTTCTAACAGCGAATCAGCCGTGAGAGTGTCTTCTTTGGCCTGGTAATAGTTGCGCAGGGCCATCAGGCTGCGGCTGTTGTCGGGCTCTTCTTTCAGCACTTGATGAAACACCTCCAGCGCCTGTTTCTCTTCACCGTTCATCATGAGCATATCTCCGTAAAGCCCCTGATAGTTCAGGTCGTTGGGATATTGCCTGGCCAGTTCTGCAATCTCGGCTATAGCCGCCTTTTGATCCCCCATTTGTGTATAGCATTCACTCTTGGCCATCGACAGCCGCTCGCTTTTCCCGTCGATATTCTCGATACGTTCCAAGACTGAGATGGCACTGTGGTAATCCTTCACCTGCTGATAGAGCTGGAACAAGAGTTCCAACAGATCCTCCCTATCCTTATTGCGGTCATAGAGACGTTCCACAACGCTGATGGCCGTCGCGTAGTCCTTTTGCCGGATATAGACCTGCGACAAGGTCTCCATATACGTCTCATTGTCCGGGTTCAGTTCTGCTGCCCGCTTGAAATGGGTCAGCGAGAGCGAATCTGCACCGAGGACATTGTAATATTGTGCCAGGAAATAATGGGCTTCTGAGGCATTCGGATTGATATCCAGGCAATGCCGCAGCAGATCGAACGCAGCATCGGAATGTCCTTTCTGCCGCTCTAAAATCGCATCGAGGAAAAATTGGTCGTACTTCCGTTGTTCTTCAGCGGTCAGCGGCTTGATGACAGGAGTTGGAGTGTGTTGGGCAACCGGCTTCTGAGCCGTGCCGCAAGCACAGAAAGCCGTTGCAACCACAACGACTATCCCCATCCATCCGAACTTCTTCCTTCCTTCAGCCATTTTCACTATTCACGATTCACTTTTCCCTTTCACTTCACTCCCGTATGCCCATATCCTCCTTCGCCCCGAACCGTTTCGTCGAGTATCTCAACAGCCTCAAAATCAGCCTGTTCGTGACGGGCAATTACCATCTGTGCGATGCGCTCGCCATCCTCCACCACGAAATCCTCCTGCGAGAGGTTGATCAGCACGACGCCTATCTCACCACGATAGTCGGCATCGATGGTGCCTGGCGAATTCAACACGGTGATTCCTTTCTTCAGGGCTAGTCCACTGCGCGGACGAACCTGTGCCTCGTAGCCTACAGGCAAGGAGATATGAAGTCCTGTGGGGATGAGGCGACGCTCCAGCGGTTTCAGCGTAATCGCTTCGTCGAGATTAGCCCTGAGGTCCATGCCCGCACTCTGGCTTGTGGCATATTGTGGCAATGGTTGATGCCCTTTGTTTACTACTTTTATTGTCAACATGTTTTCGAAAACTCATTTAATAATGTGCAAAGGTACAACAAAAAATAGACATAATGACATAAAAACATAATTTTTTTATGTTTCTTTTGTTCTTTTGACTAAAAAAAGCGTATCTTTGTGGCCAAGTTATGATGAATTGGCAGAAATTGATTTCCAACAAGCGTCTCGGACAGGAGCACAGACACCCCGAGCGTCATGACGACCGGACAGAGTTCAAACGCGACTATGACCGTCTGATTTTCTCTGCACCCTTTCGTCGTCTGCAGAACAAGACACAGGTGTTTCCTTTGCCGGGAAGTGTCTTTGTACATAATCGTCTGACCCATTCCCTAGAGGTGGCCAGCGTTGGCATGTCGCTGGGCAATGATGTGGCCCGCCAGCTGACCGTCCGCCATCCCGAACTGGCGAATACGCTCTTCTCTGAGATCGGGCAGATTGTGGCAACGGCTTGTCTGGCGCACGACATGGGCAACCCGCCCTTCGGTCATAGTGGCGAGAAAGCCATCCAGACCTACTTCACCGAAGGCCGTGGCAGCGACCTGCAGCGTGAGGTCAGTCATCAGTTCTGGGACGACATCACCCACTTCGAGGGCAATGCCAACGCCTTCCGTCTGCTCACCCATCAGTTCAAGGGTAGGAGAGCGGGTGGTTTTGTCATGACTTATTCCATGCTTGCAAGCATCGTTAAATATCCTTTCTCTTCCTCTGCTCCGAGCAAGAAAGGTAAGTTCGGATTTTTCAACTCCGAGCGTGATCTCTTCAGAAGAATTGCCGATGAATTGGGCATTATTTGTTTCTCTGAGCCTGGTGATCCGTTGAAATACGCCCGTCATCCTTTGGTCTATCTCGTGGAGGCAGCCGACGATATTTGCTATGAGATCATGGACCTCGAGGATGCTCATAAACTTAAAATTCTTTCATACGAAGAAACAGCTTCGTTGTTGCTCAGTTTCTTTGATGAAACCACCCGTGAAAAGATCCATCAGCGCATCCTCGACGAAGGTCTGACGGATGATAATGAGAAGATCGTGTATATGCGAGCCTGTGTTATCGGACTGTTGGAGAATGAATGTGTGAGAGTGTTTGTCGACCATGAAGACGACCTTCTCAACGGCACCTTCGAGGGCTCGCTCATCGATCATATCGCCCCGTTGGCCTGCGAGGCCTACAAGTATTGCGCAGCACTTTCCGTCAAACGCATCTACAAGAGCCGTCCTGTTCTCGATGTGGAGCTGTCGGGTTATAAGATCATGGAGACGCTGATGACGCATTTCATCGAGGCCGCCCACCATCCCGACCGTTTTTATTCCAAGCAGCTCATCAGCCGTGTCAGCAGTCAGTACGACATCGACGCGCCCGACCTGGAGACGCGTCTGATGGCCGTCATCGACTATATCAGCGGCATGACCGATGTCTACGCCCTCGATGTGTATCAGAAAATCTGCGGCATCTCCCTGCCCATCGTGTGATGACCCATAGAATAACTATAATTAATCAACAATGGATATGAACCCAAAAATGAGAATCTTCAGCCTGACGCTGGCCTTTGCATGCCTGCAGGCTTTGCCCGCTGCCTCACAGCAGATCACGAAGGAGAGGGCACTAGAGAAAGCAAGTCGTTTTATGACCTCAGCCCAGATGAGCGGCACGGCCGCGAAGCGGGCAGGGCATGCCACCGCACAGCTGACACTCGCCACCGGCAGCGACGACTATTTCGTGTTCAACGACCTTCAGAATGGCGGCTGGGTGATCGTTGGCGGCGATGAGCGCCAGCAGGACGTGTTGGGCTATTCGGCCGACGGTCACTTCGATGCCCGCCACCTCCCCTGTAACCTCCAGTGGCTGCTCGACGGCTTTGCCCAGCAGACACAATATCTGCGGGCGCACCCTGAAGCGTCAGTCCCCGGCGCTCGGCGTGCCCAGGTCAGTGAGGTAGCGCCCCTGTTGGACTGCACCTGGGGTCAGGGTGCTCCCTATTACAATATGTGTCCCACCATCAACGGCCAGCATTGTCTGACGGGCTGTGTGGCTACGGCGGCCGCACAGATCATGTATTGTCACAAATGGCCGGAGCGCGGGCGTGGCGTGGTCAGTTACGATTCTGACGGCATCCCCATTTCTGCCGACCTCAGCCAGTCCGTCTATCAGTGGGATCTGATGTTGCCCTCCTACGATGCGAACAGCAGTCAGGCTTCACAGGATGCCGTGGCGTTGCTGCTCAGGGATGTGGGCTATGCCTTCCAGACCTATTACGGCTTGTACGATAGTGCTGCCGGTTCCCGCGGCCAGACGTTTCTCGATTATTTCAATTACGACCAGAGTGCGCTCACGATGGAAAGAAGCCGTTGCTGTCAGGAGTCGTGGGATGAGATCATCACCGGCGAGCTGCTGCAGCACCGTCCCGTGTTCATGACGGGTGTCGGACTGTCGGGGCCGGGTCATGCCATGGTCATCGACGGTCTTGATGCCGAGGGCTACTACCATTTCAATTTCGGCTGGGACGGCAATGACAATGCCTATTTCTCCACCTCGGGCGTCGCTTTCAACCGCGGTCAGGCTATTATCTACGGACTAAAGAAGAACGAGGGAGGGCGTCCGCGTTACACCTTTGCCTCTACCGTTGACTTCGTGAGCAAAGGAAGCGAATACCTTCATCTTGACTTATGGGTAGAGTGCTACTCCATCGACCGTTGCGACGCTCCTGTGCGCATGGCGCTGGCCGTTGAAAACACCACCACGCACAAGATCATCTATACCGACGAAAGAGACAACAGCCGCGACTTCCATCTGACCGTCGCTCTGGCAGATGGCGATTACATCGTCTACCCCGTGGCACGCGTCTATGAGGATGAAGCGTGGCAGAAGGTGTTGTTCGCCGACAACCGCCAGTCGTTTGTCGACCTGAACGTCACCGGTGGCCGTAAGACCTTCACCGACAACCATATCTTCAATGGCTTGCAGGACGGTGCCTGTGAGGTCGACGGGGTCTACTATTTCCTCGACCACACCACCCACGAGGCCTCCGTCACCTTCAAGAACGACCATCACGACGGTTATGCCGGCAACGTCACCATCCCCGGGCATATCACCTATGATGGCACTGACTTCACCGTCACCGCCATCGACAACGATGCCTTCGAAAGCAGCGTCGTCGGTGTACTGACCATTCCCAACACGGTGAAGGTCATCAAGACCACGGCCTTCTCTTCGGCAAAGATCGACAAGCTGGTGTTCGAGCCAGGCAGTCAGCTGCAAGACTTCGTCGGCATCTCCTTCAACGGCACCGTCTTCAACGACATGGAGCTGAACCTGCCGGAAGGCCTGCGCGCACTGTCCACACACACCTTCCAGAGCGCCATGATGTCATGGGTATCGCTGCCGTCGACACTGACCACCATCGATGGCACACCGTTCAACTACAGCTGGAACCTGCGCTATCTCGTGGCCAACAACCCGACGCCCATCACCTTGGACAAGGATTTCTTCGTAGGCATCGACTGGAGCCTGTGCACGCTCTATGTGCCCAAAGGCTGTGTCGATAGCTATGCCATGGCCGAGTCATGGAAAGACTTCGGACAGATCAAGGAGCTGGAGGATACCGCCACTATCGACCGTGTGAAATACATCCTGCACGCTGACCAGACGGCCACCGTCTTCTGCGCCTACGGGGTGAAGGACCTTACCTACATGCTGCCCAGTGAGATTACCTGGCAGGGTAAGCGCTACGTGGTGACTGAGATCGGCCCCTTTGCCTTCAACAGCAATCCCACCACGACGCTCACCGTGCCCACGTCAGTCACCCGTTTCGGCGAGGCCTGTCTCTACGACCGTCAGTTCAACCTCCATCTCACCCGTCTGCGTCTCTATCACCAGGAGCCGCCTGATGTGGCCGACATGCAGTTCGAGGGCAGGGAAGGCTTCAAGTCGTTCCTCCCCGACGAGTGGTTCTACAGCATGGTCGAGCTCCGCGTGCCTGTGGGCTGCAAGGCCAAGTATCAGGCGCACAGCGTCTGGGGCAGGTTCCCCAACATCGTTGAGGATACAGCCCTCGGCATAGCGCCCGTCGTCGCCCGTACTGACCTTCAGTCACGTCAGGCCATCTACACCCTCAGCGGTGTCCGTCTGCCTGATACTACCGATATCCGCACCTTGCCCAAGGGCATCTACATCCAGGGCGGCAAGACTATCATTAAATAATGTCATTATTATGATTACAGAGGGTTATATGCCCTTTATGGGCTACGAGACCTATTACCGCATAGTGGGCGAAGCATCGGAGAAAGCGCCTTTGCTTCTGCTTCACGGCGGTCCGGGAAGTACACACAACTATTTTGAGGTGCTCGACAGCATTGCAGACACGGGGCGGCAGGTCATATCCTATGATCAGATAGGCTGTGGCAATTCCTACCTCGACGGCCATCCCGAGTTGTGGACGCAGAAGACCTGGATAGACGAGCTCATCGCCATCCGCGAATATCTTCATCTCGACACCGTCCACATACTCGGCCAGTCGTGGGGAGCTATGCAGGCCATTGCGTATGTCATAGACCACCAGCCCAAGGGAATCAAGTCGCTGATACTGTCTTCTGGTCATGCCTCCAGTAGCCTGTGGGCGAGTGAACAGCACCGGCTCATCAAATATCTGTCGGAGGAAGACCAGGAAGCCATTCGTCGTGCCGAAGCCACTGGCAACTGGGACGCCCCCGCCTACCTACGGGCCAATGACCATTACTTCGAGCAGTTTGTTATCAGTGTCGACGAACACTCGCCCGAGTGCATCCGTCGTCCCAAGCGTTCCGGCACCGAAGCCTACCTTTATGGCTGGGGTCCCAACGAGTATCAGCCTCTCGGCAGTCTGAAAGACTTCGAGTACACGGATAAATTGAGCCAGATTTCACAGCCGACACTGATCTGCAGTGGTACGCGTGACATCTGTACCCCAGTTGTGGCGGCCTCGCTCTATGAGCATATCCCCAACAGCCAATGGCATCTGTTCCGAAGCTCCCGTCACACCTGCTTTATCGATGCATACGAGGAATATTGTCTGGTGCTCACCCGTTGGTTGCAAGAGCATGACTGAATCCCATAGAACAAAAAGTCAGTCTCGCACATATCATGACACATTGGGATCAGGACTTTGTTACTTTCACAATGTTTCCGGCCCCCTTTGTGACAAGATTTGTTATTTTTGCAAGGTAGTGTACGACGCCCGCGAGGCTTTTGCCGACATACAGTCGAAGTAATTTTTTCCCGTATCGCTTGGCGGTACGGGAAATTTTTCGTAACTTTGCCAACTGGAAATGATTCCTAATAATAAGTTGACTATATGAACTACAAGAAACTAATTACTTCTGCTCTGTTGGCAATGGTTTTGCAGGCTTCTGCCCAGGATCCGGTGTATGTGGGTGGCGACATCTCGTTGTTGACGACTTACGAGGAAAATGGTGCCAACTACTTAGACAAAGACGGTCAAAAGATTGCCGACCTGCTGTCATTCCTGAAAGAACAGGGTATGAACGCTATGCGTGTCCGGTTGTTTGTCGACCCGAGCCGCGCCCCAGCATCGCATAAAGGTCAGGGCGTGCGACAGGATCTCGACTATGTGAAAAAGCTGGGCAAGAAGATCAAGGATGCCGGGTTGAAGCTGATGCTCGACTTCCACTATAGTGATACGTGGGCAGACCCCAGCAAGCAGGCCACACCCTATCAATTTACTATTGTAAAGAAGCAGGCGAAGGAATATATCTACGATTACACCAAGGACTGTCTGGAACAGCTTAAGGCTGCCGGTGTCACGCCCGACTTTATCCAGACTGGCAATGAGATATCCTGGGGTATGATGTACGATAGCGGTTGTAAACTGGAGGCGAAGAGTGACTGGAGCGGCTATCAAGATAAGAACTGGGATAACTTCTCGACGGCTCTGATCAATGCAGGGAAGGCATGTCGTGAAGTCTGTCCGGAGACTAAGATCATAATCCATACGGAACAGGCTGCCAATACGCCCTTGGTCACGGATTACTATAAACGGCTGCAGCTGTATGGTGTTGAATACGATATCATCGGTACGAGCTATTATCCGTATTACCATGGTACTTTGGCGCAGCTGAACAAGACGCTCACAGCCCTCGAGACGCAATTCCCGGATAAGAAGATCATGGTGGTGGAGACGGGCTGTGGCTATCGCTGGAAGATGGGCGATAACGACACGGGCTATCCGCTCACTTACGAAGGCCAGCGGAAGTTTACGGCCGATCTGATAGCCACACTGAAAGCTCATAAGAACGTGAATGGACTGTTCTGGTGGTTTCTGGAGGCCAACGAATACGGGCTCGATTGGAACACGAAGCGTGTCACCGACAGTTGGTATAATGCTAGTCTTTTTGACAACGAGACAGGACGGGCCCTGCCTGCGCTCTATGAACTGAAGAACTTCTCTGATGGTGGCTCCAGTCTCAGCAGTGTCTTTGTGGATGGCCCGGGCTCGGATGATTGGTATACCATCGGGGGACTTCGTTGTGTGTCAGGCCCTTTCAGGTCCGGGGTGTATATCCATCATGGCCGGAAAGTCGCCATCAGGTAGATGCTGTCAGCATTTGCCTAGTTCATGAAAAGAATAATACTGTCCGTCGGTCACGATAACGTGATCCATGAAATAAATGCGCATGAGTTCACAGGCCTTCTGGATGCTCTTGGTGAGCTCTTCATCGGCACGGCTGGGTGTCAGGTTCCCTGAAGGATGATTATGACAGACGGCCAGGATGGTGGCATTGGCGAGGACGGCCTCGCGGATGATGATACGGATATCGACGGCTGTCTCTGTGATGCCCCCATGCGAGATACGTACTTTCTTGATGAGACGGTAATGCTGGTTCATCAGTAACACCCAGAACTCTTCCACGTCGAGGTCTTGCATCAGATGGTGCATGTGTCGGTAGATCTTGGTGGCTGTGCCGAGGTCGGGACGTTCCTCTGGTGTCTCTGCCTGACGGCGTTTGCCGAGTTCGCAGGCGGCAAGGATGGTAATGGCTTTTGCCTCGCCGATGCCTTTGTAATGCATCAGATCGTGGATGGACTTTTTACCTAAGGTGTTCAGGTTATTGCCACAGTCAGCGAGCATCCGCTTCATCAGCGCAACGGCACTCTCGTCGGTAGAGCCGGAGCCGATCAGAATGGCCAGTAACTCGGCATTGCTCAGTGCCTCAGTACCGAGATCAGCCATTTTCTCACGTGGGCGGTCTTCCTTTGCCCATTGATTGATGTTGAGTTTTTCCATATTGATTTAAGTGTTTAATTCAGTGAATATTATTTGTAGAACGTTCGTTCAAAGGCTTGGAACTCGTCTTTCTTCAGGATACATCGTTTCCACCAGGATTCAATGAAGCCGAGGCCGTAACCCATCAGTTGGACAAAGGCCGCAGGGATGGAGAGCAGGCCTACCCAGAGACTACGGTTGCGGATGCTGGAGTCGATGAAGATGATGAGTGAATAGAAGAGCAAGGGCAGCAGGGCGAGGATGCAGAACACAAAGCCAACGCCTTGATGCATATTGTCAGTGGGACGGAGGTTGTAGACATCGAGCCATTCGCCATAGCCGTACAAGGCCGCGCCGAGTGCGAAGAGCATGATGCAGCCGAGGACGCCGAGTGTGAAGACTGTCGGCAGCAGGTGGACGAGTTTCAGGGTGCCGGGGTGGCGTTTCTCAAGGTTGATGCGGGCGATTCCGCTGTTGTATACCTGGCGGAAGAACTTCTTGAAGTCGGTGCGGCGCTTGTGCCAGACCCAGGCATCGGGGAAAAGCCGCGGTTGATAGCCAGCTTCAACGATACGATAGGAAAAGTCGATGTCTTCGCCAAAACGCATCTTCGAGAATCCGCCGAGTTTTAGATAGACATCGCGACGGATGCCCATGTTAAAGGAACGGGGATAGAACTTGTCGAGCTTGGCTTTCCCACCACGGATACCTCCTGTCGTAAAGAAAGAGGTCATCGAATAACTGATGGCCTTCTGCACAGTTGTGAATGAGGGGTGGGCAGCGTCGGGGCCGCCGAAAGCAGCGAAGTCTGATGGCTGATGGCTGATGGCTGATTCGACGGCGGCGAGATAGCCTTCGGGCAGAACCACGTCGGAATCGAGTACGATGAGCCATTCGCCGTTGGCCCGTTCGGCACCGTAGTTACGGCTCTGACCAGGGCCGCTGTTCTCTTTGACATAATAATACAAAGCAAGGATGCCTGCGTATTTATCGCAAACATCCTTGCAAGGTTTTACCGAACCATCCTCCACAATAATAACCTCGAAATCCTTTTGTGTTTGATTAGATAGGCTTTCGAGTAATTCGTCCACTTCATCCGGACGATTGTATACAGGGATGATGATCGAGTATTTCATTTACTCTTTCACGCGGTTCAGATAGCTGCCGTCGCGGGTGTCAACCTGAATCAGGTCGCCCTCGTTGATGAAGAGGGGCACGCGCACCTCAACGCCAGTCTCCAGAGTTGCGGGCTTCAGCGTGTTGGTAGCGGTATCGCCCTTGATGCCCGGCTCAGAGTGAACAACACGGAGGTTGGTCTTAACAGGCATTTCTGCATAGAGGATGGTGCCGTCGGTGGTGTCGCTGACAACCTCCACGATATCACTCTCCTTCATATACTCATGACCGATAACGAGCTCGTTGTCGATGGGAATCTGCTCGAAGGTCTCCTGGTTCATAAAGATACGA
>Ga0265299_10001706_pt1 | contig 24211 bp, 42 predicted proteins | sample AusTroGonzalo_MG_4_FD_193485 | JGI IMG/M metagenome (GOLD analysis project Ga0265299, IMG submission 193485) | Bovine rumen microbial communities from tropical cattle in Woodstock, Queensland, Australia - Gonzalo_02 | ecosystem: Host-associated > Mammals > Digestive system > Stomach > Rumen ... | reverse complement strand
TTTTACAGATAAAGCGAAATCTGCGAATGAGTATGTCGATTTATCCGTTAAAATCTTCTCTAAATTCATTATTTTTGCGTTATCTATCGTATCATAGTCGATTTTTGGCTCTACAAAGTCAGGTTTTCCGCATAAAGCACACTTACAATCCGCATTACTTTCGGCAATAAGTTTGTCGATTGTGGACTTCGGGTACTTTGATAACGGGCTTGCTGTCGTCTTTTTCTTCTCGTCAGCAAGTTCCTTTTCTACCTTTGCAAAGTAATTTTCCCACTCTTCTTCCGTTCTTCCATAGGCTTTTAACCTAACACAAGTTTCACGGTCATAGGGCGGGGTAACACCATCTACTTTGGCAAACAATTCCTTGTAAATCTCATAGTCCTCTTTTGCCTTTTTTGCTCTAATAAAATCACTATCAGCAACAAAGGTTTTAGACCTAATCTGCTCGTCAAGGGCATTTACCTCATCGGTCAACGCATCCACATCGGCTTGCGTAACTTCTTGGTTTTTAATCTGACTTTCGAGCGTCGACTTATGCTTTTGATTATAGGACTTATCCGATACAAAATACTGTCTTACTCGGAGGCTCTCTTCAAACTCGCCTTCGAGAATATCATAGAGATAACTTGAATTGAGTACGGACGACTTATAAAGCGGTTCACAACCCCAAAGACTTGTAAGAACGGATTCACTTATTATCCTACCCAAAATCTCTTTGCTCTCGTTTCTTGTACGGGATATAAGTTCTTCGTCTTTGTATAACTTATAACTTGAAGTCTTACCCACTTCCCTCTCGACAATATATGACGAGGTATTATGCGTAAACTTCAATATAATCTTTGTCGGCTTGGTAATATCAACTAAACTCTCAAAATTAAGGTTGTTTGGTCGCTTATCGAAAAGGCATAAGATAATTGCTTCAATAAGGCTTGTCTTACCCTCACCATTCTTCCAATTGATAATGTTCAACCTTTCAAAGTCAACTTTCTTATGGTCGAAGCATTTCCAATTCACCATATCAATACTATTCAGGTACATCTATTATCCTCCGATAATTGTTCATTAAGTATTATAGCACAAAAAATATCCATTTGTGAAGTTTATTCTATAACTCCATATAATTGTGCATCTTTGAATATTGTATCGGAAGCATTCGCATTTTTAAGGTTTGCGGCAGTAAGATTTGCATTAGCAAAAGATACCTTTGTGAGATTAGCACCTTCAAAATTTGTACCAACTAATTTGGCGTTCAAGAAGATTGCCCCCTCAAGATTAGTACCCTTAAAAATTGCAAGTGATAAGTCCTTATTACTAAAATCTATACCGTGTAAATCTTGTCCTGTAAAATCAGCACGAAGTCGGTCTAACGGCTCTTCCTTATCAGTTAGCCAATTTTGATGTAACTGCAGTATTCTTTCCATATCGTCAGTCATAGTAAAATTTCCTTTCAACAAAAAATAAGAGTAGTTCTGTTTTTCTAATACGACTCCCTATCATCCTTGATAAAAAGTAGTATTACCACAGAACATAAATGTCCTATGAATAAAGCAGAATTACTCTTTGCTTATTCACTTAATTTCCATATAAAAAGCCCCCACCTATGAGCCGAACATAAGTGGGGGACTGAATTAACGATTATTAAACAACGAGAGATTAGAAGTTATCAAACTCGTCTGTTGCAGGGGCGGATGCCTTCTTTGCGGGCTTGTCATCTGCCTCGAAAGGCAGGTCATCGCTCTCGCTCTTTGCAGGAGCGGAAGTATTACCACCCTCTGACTTTGCACCGAAGAAATCGACATCGTTGATGTTAATCTGTGTACCATATACCATAGTACCGTCGTTCTTCTTGTAGTTGTTGTTAACTACCTCGGAATCGGTAACGAGGATATAGTCGCCCTTCTTGAAGTGCTTCTTGATGAACTCTGCCTTCTGCTCTCTAAAGCATACGAAGTCGAAGAAATCGCAAGGTGTCTTGCTGTCCTTCGGAACAAAGTTCTTCTTAACCTGTCCCTTAAAGCGGACATACTTGTTGCCCTCACCGAAAGGCTGAACATCATCGAAAATCTTAACTGTAAACATACACTTGTTCATAAAATTACGTCTCCTTGATTGTGATTAAATTGTTTGCTTGTGATTAAGCGTAATTTATAATAAACAGGCTCGGCTTACCTGATTATCATCGAAGTAAAGAGTATGGCTTACTCTTCAGGTTTATCTTCCTTAAGCTCACCAAAGAGGTTAAGTCTGAAAAGCATAGCCATATCGTCCTCGTCCTTACAATACAGCTTGGCGTGAGTCAACTGTCCGCCCCTAACGAGTGCGAACAAACCAACCATCTGTGAAAGTTTGGACTTGAGGTTAAAGGAGTTCTCGCCGTCTACAAGGATAACTGCACCCTTACAATCGTCGATAGCCTTTATCAACTTCTCAAAATCTACATCGTAAATATCGAAGTATTTGGGATTACCATTCGTAAAATCCATCTTTATCGTGTCCTTTCTTTTTAGTGTGCTATGAGTATAACACTATCAAAACCAAAAGTAAAGTGTTTTCAAAATATAATTCCCCTACCATCTCTGATAGGGGAATTGATTACCAAATAGAGAAGTATATATTACTTCTTTGCTGTCTTCTTGGCAGGAGCCTTAACAGCAACAGCCTTCTTTGCAGGAGCCTTTGTAGCGACCTTCTTCGCAGGAGCCTTTACAGCCTTTGCGGGTGTAGCCTTCTTTGCAACGGGCTTAACTGCCTTTGCAGGAGCCTTCTTTGCAACGGGCTTTGTAGCAGGCTTTGTTGCCTTCTTTGCTACTGCCTTTGTTGCAGGCTTCTTTGCCTCTGCCTTCTTTGCAACGGGCTTGGTAGCCTTTGCAACGGGCTTCTTTGTAGCAACAGCCTTCTTTGCAACGGGTTTCTTATCTGCAACCTTCTTTGCGACAGGCTTAACTACCTTCTTCTCTACCTTCTTTTCAACTTTAGCCATAATACAATTTCCTTTCTTTAATAGCTAATTTCCTTTTATAATTAAGCAAGGTCTACTTGCTAATTATCATTTGTTTGTCGTGTTAGTGTTAATCTAACTACTATAATTAAATAGCTCTTCATCGGATAAACCCTAACAGTACACCCTGCATTATACACATAAGATTTGCAATTGTAAAGTGTTTAGTGTTTTTAAGTGTTCAGACACTTTTTAATTTTACGGTATAAGTTACCTTGCAATTATCTCCGTGAGTATAATGTTTATATTCTATCTTTCCTTGTTCTTTGAAAAAACCGTCTATGAAATCTTCCATTTCATCTGTTAAAGCAAAAGCATCTATAATGAGTCCTAATGTCTTCATAGGAGTAATATCGAATATAGCACAGTCGTCATAGTCCTGTCCTACATACTTCATTCGGATGCCTGCCTTTTTCTGAAACATCTCTCTGTTGAAATTACTTTCAATTTCCTTGTAAATACTCATATTACTTCCTATCTCGTAACACTGTTACATCATCTAATCTTGTTATAGTAACTTCTGTTCTTGGGTTTTCTTTATCATAAGTAACATAACTTCCATCAGTAGAGAATATGAAATTACAGTTATCGTCTTTTACGCAACCGTACTTCTTCAAAATATCGTGTAACGCCTGATGTAAGTTTGTTATATCAACCGCTCTTCTTGTTTCCATATAGAATACGGCTTTCACATTAACGGGATAATCTATGTTTTCTTCGGGGATATATTTCTTACAAGCTCTTTCATACTTTTGGAACTGTGGGCTTGGTACAAGGTATAAAGTAACGGGAACAGACGCTCCGCCTTTTCCTTTTATATAGATAACTTGTCCTCTTCCCGAATGTCGCCCTTGTTTTGCAATTATCTGTGAGTGGTTTTTCTTGGTAACGGGGCAAATCGGAATGGTGAACTCAATCATTATTTTCTTCTTTCGGTTTATTCGGGTTAGGTCTTACCTTTGCAAGTTGCTGTCTTGACCTTTCCTTTTGTTCTTCCGTCATATGAACGGGAGTTCTAAATGATACGAGTTTCTTTGAGAACCTATAATTAGCAGACCACTCGTCTCTCTTATAGCACTCATAATCTTCAGGAAACCTCTCACACAAACTATCGAGTTTCCTCATAATAACGGGGTCGGCAGTATAAACATCCGCCATCTTCTCTCCGTTGTTATAATTTACAATTGTCTCCATTTCGAGTTTTGTAAATGGATTTCTATTTTCGTTTTCCATAAGCCCTTCCTTTCCTTACCTCGTAACTGCATTATAACAAGCAACTACTTTATTGTAAAGTTAATTGAAAATTACAAAAAGAAAAGACCAAGCTCGAAATTGTTGAACTCGGTCTTAAAATCTAATTTCCTATCAACAATATCACGGTGCTTTCGGACTTACCCTGATTACCGTATAAAGAGTTCTACCGTGCTTTGCTAACACGATTTCACCTGAATAAGTACCGCCACAGCCCTCTAACTCACGGAATTGTGCATCCGTAAGTTCAAAGTATTTAGGTCTTTTACTACCTCTCTGTATTTTGCAATACTTGTGCTTTTTACGGTCAGGACTAATCTCGTCGGTTTCTATAAACTCAATGCCTGTAAAATCAGCAAAGACAGTACCCTCCGAATGTCCATCGTCGTTTAAGTATTCCCAATAATCATATCCATTTGAATACATAGTCCATATCCTCCTTAAAGTTTTTCTTCGTGAACAATAGCCGATTTCGGAATCCAACCTTCCCAAGTTAAACCTTGCAAATACTTTCTATACTTATTAACTTCCGCATAGAGTTCTTCTTCCGTAGGGAACGGGTTGGTATAGTTATGGTGTCCACATTTAGGACCCATACCGAAATACTGACTAACGGGATTGGTAATATCTCTACCGCACCTTAAACACTGTTGAGTAATGGTAGAAGTAATATCACCGTGTAACTTCATAAATACCATACCCTTTGTTTCTTTGACTTTATCGCCAACCATAATCATAAGGGGCATAGGAATATTGTTATTCCATTTTTTCATAAAGTCAAAATCACTACCCTCTTCCGTAGGCAAGAGCATATAGGACTTAACCTTAATTTTATAAGTACCTGTAACGCCCATTACATTTTTAGGAATAGGTCGTCCTGCCTCGTCTTTCTTGGGTGGCTCTGCAGGTGAATTAACATATCCTTCTCGCATAAAATGAAATTTCTCAATGTTAATATCACGCCTGCCAAGTCTTATAGTGCAAAACTTTCTGATAGCATCCGTATCTTCGGATGACAAAAAGATTGCTTTTTCGGGGTTTCTCTCATTTCCGAATTTTAAGGTAACTCGTTCATTATAAAACTCCGCACCGTAACAAATGATTGGGGTAGGTAATTCTTCGTTGAGTTGTTCAATTACATCTTCGTCCGACAATATGGCAAGGGTTTCTTTCATATTATCGGTAAGCATACCTATTCTAATCATAGTATTCTCCTCCGACTATGCTTATCCGAACTTTACCTTATCAAGAGTGAACTTATCGTGACTTCCCTTTAATTTAAGAAAATCTCTAATGGTCTTATCCAAAACTTTCTTCAACTCTTCAGGGTCGGGTTTTGTTCCTGAAACCATCCACTCTGAAACATAGTCGGTCATTTCTCCACCGCCGACAGGCTCGTTATCCATAGTCATAATGATAACTACGCCCATTTCTCTCAAAACTTCATCGTAATCATTTGCCATCTGCCACTGTAAATAAGTGTCATAATTTCCATTAAAAGTAAGGTAAATGGTAAACATAATTATTCTCCTTCAATATTCTTGCAATTCTGAATAGCCTTACTTGTCCAAGCAAATACTTGTAATGCCTGTTCGTCAAAAGATAATTCAAACGGGTACTTGTCTACAATAACTTCATTTAGTAAGCCTTCATCTACTTCACTAAAAGCCGATGCACAATTAGCCCAAGTTCTGTTCATTTCAAGCAAGGCATTTTGTATCTTAACGAGCTGTTCCTTTTTTGTCATAATGACTTCCTCCTTAACAATGGTAGTCTAACAAATAGTAATAGCGTATCGTGTTTGAATTTGCCGCATCTTTCTTGCGTTGAGCATCAATCTGTGCATATAAGGCAGTACGCATATCCGCAAACTTCTTTTTGGCTTTAATGTGTGCTTCCTTTACACCGTCAGGAACCATCCAATTAGAGCATACAGGACATTTTAGGTTAAACTTAATTGCAATTTCTTTCTTATAACGAGATTCACACTCACTACAACTGCAGGTGGATGAAGTTCTCTCTTTGAATTTTTGCATAACCTTTTCTTCAAAACCAATATCGTAATCACGCTCTTTTTGCTGAAGTTCTGCCAATTTTAATTTAAGTTTCGTCAGGCTCTTGGATGCGGTTACATTCTTAACTTTGCAAATACCGCCCTCACCAAATCCTTTATGTAAAAAGTTATAAGCCTCTTCTTCGGTATTAAAAGTCCTATCGTAATAATGACAATCACCGCCGTAATCCCAACCTACTCGTTGTTCCATATCCGCTTTAATTTCTGCAACTTCTCTTAACGCCTCTTCTTTTGTTGTGGCTTCAAGTAAACCTGACCAAACTTCGTGTCCCATACAGTTTCTCCTCTCTTAAAGTACGGCTTTCATTATCCTTATGTCTTTTTCACCTTGTTTTGTCCAATAGAGTTCGTGTGCTACATAGTCGAGTGCGTTTTCCATAAAGAACTTGAACTTCTCTTGGTTAGGCAAAAAGCAATTATCCAACTCTATTTCCGTATCGCCAAAATGACTACTAATGTGAATAGCAGTTATGATACTCGGCTCATCGTTGTAGTCCATAATCCAATAATCCAAAACAAAATTGACTATTCCTTTTTCTTGCTCCCCATATTCCTTGCTGTAAAAAGTAACTCGACCTTGTTCGTGTGTACCGAATGTAGAAATATCTTCTTCAACATACGGAGCATCGCTGTCCGTATTAGGCGAAAAATTAAATCGGTAAATTGGCTCAAGCGACTGAAAGAGTGTTTGCAAATACTCTACATAGTCTTGGTTTACTACTTCCATAGTGTTTCTCCTTTAAGTTAGCGTGTAGGTAAAACTCTTATAATCGGAGTCGAGAATATCCCTGAAAAAAGCATCTAACTTTTTTGCCAAGTCCTCGAAAGGCTTAATTGAAAATTCTACCGTACTTCCCTCTATCATAAGAGAGTTTTCCTTTTTGCTTAATAGAAGATTTGATTCGTCCATAGGCATACCTAAAAGTCTGCTTAACTTATAGTTATAGACTTCTTCACGCCATCCTTCTTCTTCCCAATCTTCTATCCATCTGCCAAAGTCAATTACAATTTTGAAGTTCATATAATTTCCCTCATACTATAAGCAGTCCGACATAATCTCCATCATCGTGTCCTGTTGTAGTAACAATGTAAGTACCACTCGAAAGATTTTCAATTCTCTCGGTCTTGCTCACATACTTATATTTTGGAAGTCGTGCAGGTATAACCGCTTTTTTCTCGCCCTTTGCTAAAAGGTGTATGAAAGTGTCCTTATCAAGAAGATATACGCCAACCTTTGTAGCGATAGGAACTATCGGGTATTTGTCTATCATAGGCAACATATTCTTCAACTGCTCTGTTTCTTTTACAAGAGCAACCTTCTTCATTTCGTCCTTGACACAATGAGCCTTCATACGAATTGCCGTAGTAATGCCATTAAGGAACTTAATCTGCTCTTCACTCGGAGTAAGGAAAGAAGTATCGTTATGCGACATATAGTTTCTCATAATTCTACACACTTTAAGTTTTTCCTGCTCCGTACCCGAAAGGCTGTTCTCATAATCGAGTACGCCTTGACCGTTGTACTTTAACTCGGACTCTAATTCCTTATACGCTTCCAAATACTTGTCTGTAATGTTCATAATAGTTATTTTCCCTTCTTATATTTTATTCTTTTGTTTCTCTTTCAAATATCGATTCTACCGTAGGAGTAATGTCAAACGGTAAATCTACGGGGTTATTGCCGTCGCCTACCGTAACCCACATTTCTGTAGGTTCAGGGTCACAAGACTGTGAAATCGTATAAAAATACTCGGTGTCCTCCTCAAAAGAATAAGGGTCTTTTATTGCTTCCCACGCATACTTGGCAACTGATTTAGGAACGGTAATATACAAATAAATGTAACCCGTTTCTCTATCCGTGCCTTCCTTATACTTTGCAAGCAAAGCGTCGTCATTGAGTATCTTATCGAGTTCTTCCGCTAATATCTTTAATGCTTTTTCTCTATCAGCCATAAGTATTTCTCCTTAACTTATATAACTCTCTATTAGACGACCTGAACATCATTAACAACAACTCGTTTATAGGCTTATCCCTATCGTGAACTTTTGCGTTTTTGATTACTCGCATATTTCCCCAACTGTCAGGTGCAATACAACCAACCCAATGTGGTAATAAATGCCTAACTTGTGCAAACACTTCTTCCGTAGTAACCAAATACGACTTATCCGCAATATGCCAATTACAGCCGTGTCCTGAATTAAAATCTTCAACCGACGATTTAATCTCATAGGCAATAAACAAACCTTGCTCTATTCCTGACACACTATTGTTTTTTGGCTTGAACTGCATAAAGTCTATTCTACACTCTTTAGAAGTAGCATAATCAAAAGTTACTTCCGTAGCATAATATATGCGTGGGTCGTTATACGGGTTAATGTAATTTTTGAGTTGTTGAGATAGTTCAGCCGTTATCTCTTTTCTATTCATTTATAAATTCCTTTCAACTCTAAATCACTCATCAAACGGTCTTATAAATGTCTTATCAGGACGGGGCGTATAACCACGCTCTCTTGCTTGGTCTATGTTATACTCAGCCTTCGCTTTAAGAACACAAAGGTTTTCACCCATAGAAACCAAAGTATGCAGGAAGTCTGCATAATCAACTGTACCCTCGTCGGCATAGTCAGCCATATTTTCAACGAAGTCGGCTATTGCCTGTGCGTAGCCTTCCTGAAAACCGTCGGACTGATGAATAGCAACATTCATCCTAACCATATCAATAACTTTCTTATATTCTTCTCTTGTCATTGTCTTAAATTTCCTTTCTACTCTTTACTTTTTCTTCGGAGGAATCTAACGAACTCGTCGTTATTTTCATCCATATATCGACCTGAAACCAACTGACCTTCATACCAAAGTTTTGCAGTTTCGGCTAATTCCTTATCGGGTATTTCAACACCACTTCCAAAATAATCTTCCAACTGTTGTAATATGGCACGACCTTTCTCACTACTATACACACCGTTGCGAAGACACTCGGAAAGTACATCAATACCAATACGACTTAAATTAGGCAAGGACTTAATCTTTTCTTTTTCCTCGTCCGTATATAACGGAGTTCCCTCTTCATAGGACTCATCGCCCTTACACCAAACCATATCAATAATGGGGCATACTTCCTGCCCCATCGACTTTGAAATCATATCAAATTCTTTCGGTGTCCAATCTCTACTCATTAGGTTTCTCCTTTCCGTACATTTTTGACGGTACGAAATGACTTCTACTGTTATTGTGTTCCAAATGAGTGAATATCAAATCTCTCGGCAATATGCCCCTACAAAAATAACTATTGTTGAAACTTGCCGTGTTTCCGTCAAAAGAAACCTTTTTATCCACTATCAAGAGTTGTATGTCCTTGTCTATGAAAAACTCACCAACTTCCTGATAATTCAAGATAGGCAATCCGCATATCATAGCAAACGGTTTATTCAACTTATAAAGCCTGTCAAATACCGCCAACTTCTTCGTGAACGGAGGATTGCTTATTATGTAGTCATAAGGCTCACTCGGCTCATACTCGAAAAAGTCTTGTCCGTACCAAATATGACTATAAATAACTTTATATCCGTTTTCCTTGAAAAGTCTTACGAACTCACTATCTTCAGTGTCAAACGGACACCAAATAGTGCTACCTTTCGGGATATACGGAATTATAGGCTCAACTAATATAGACGGAGTATAATACTCGTCCTTCTTCTCGAAAGAAGTAGTCTTGAGCCAATTACTCATTGAATCTTGCATAACTTACCTTTTAATACCCAAAGTGAACTACATAGAGTTCATCATAATGGTTAATACTTGATTTTAAGAACTCATAGAAATCACGGGTTCTTCGATACTCCATAGACTCAGGGTCTTTAGCAATAGCGTCAAGGACTACTTTGGCAGGAGCCATCTTCAAACGCTTGCCATATTTATCTTCTTCAACATAAGGTTGCTTTTCCGTATCGCCGTCCTCATTATAAATAAGGTAAGGGCAAATCTCGGTAAATGTATCAACAAAGGAATTACCGCATACGCAAAGATTAAACCTTGCTATAATTTCGGCAGACTTTCTTTCACTTTCCTGACCAAAACTATAAGGTGCGATTACATAAACACGGCTTTCATATCCCATAGGGTTATTCCTCCTTATCGAGTTCACTTAAATCTTCGGGTACATCGGGTACATTGTGCTGTTGAGCAAAACAAGAATAAGCCTATTTTGCATCCAAATAGCCTCCGATATATCGTGTAGTCTATGACTAATCAAAAGCAGTAGGCTGAAAAATACAACCAACACTACCGCAATTAAAATACAAAGTCCAATAATGTTAATTTCCATTGTTCTAAATTTCCCTTCTTACTATTAAATAGCTTTTAATATCTCTCATCCATTACAAATACGGATTCGGTATATCGAGTTTGATAAAATTGATAATAAAAACACAATTCGGGGTCGACGGTTTCTTCCCATTCAGGCAACATTTTAATAATTCTATCCGCTAACTTGTCAAGGTTTTTCTCGTCGCTTGTCTTTACAGGAATGATTACTTGTGATGGGCAATCTATGTCAACCGCCTGGTAACCACCATTTACATAAGCGTCACCTATGCCCTCGCTACCAACGCTATAGTCAATATCCCCGTATTCTTCAATGCCACACTCTTCCTTAACACTCTCTAACCAAGAATGTAGTTTTGCACCAAAGGTTTTGAGCATAACGAGGTTCTCTTCCTTTGTCATACGAGGTTGAGAGATAACTTCGCCATTCTTGTCTTTGACATCTCGCCAAGCACTATAATCGACCAAAATGATAATGTTTCTAAAATCGTTCATAGTTGTTCTCCTCTCTTACTTAAAACAAGTCTTACACGGCGTATAGCCTTGTGCTACTAAATTATTGTATGTATCTTCAACTAATTCGCTATTTTCCTCGGAGGGTAAGCCATTACAACCCTCGGGTAAATGAAACTTCTTTGATTTGGTATTGATTACAAAAGTTTGAGGTGTGGTTTTCCACTCATCGTTATAGTAGTTATCTGCGGCAACATCGGCATCGTTTACGGCATTACCCGTAGCATAGTCAATAGTCCAACCCTCTTGAACATTAGGACACCAAAAACAGAAACAAATTGTTCTTCCGTTATCGTCTACGGAAAAGGCTTCCATAACTACACCACGAGCCACTAACTCGTTCTCTATATAGATAGGTGTTACACGATACATAATGCACATATCAGGGTATTGTTCCAAAGCCTCGTCAACGGCATTTTCTTGAGGCAACATACCCTCAATATTTAATTGTCTTGTACCCGTAATCAAGTTCTTCGGATTGGCATTTTCGCCTGCTAATTGCCAACCAATAAGATGACAACGATTATATAACCAACCACCATCTACATCTTTGGCTTCAATAGACTGCCAACCGCTCGGCTTAACACTTGATATACTATCTCTTTTCTCACCGTCTGCAGGCTGAATTGAAGAGTTCAAACAAGCCATAGCCACCCCGCAACGACCTAACTCGTCTAACTCGGCATAACTCTCATAAGGCGTTAGAGTAAGTTCACTATCTGTAAAGTAAGGCATACCATTATTTAGTGTTACGGCATATTCCCTACTATTGATAACCGCCATTACATCGGTCATCATATCTCCCGAAGTCGCATTAGTCGTCTTGGGGGCGGAAACTGTGGTCGTAGTCGTCGTGGTCGTATTTGCTACTTCCGAAGTATTGAATAATGTAACGAAGTAGTGTACGACAAACAAAATACAAATTATGGCTACTATGACGGAAATTACCTTACTCTTTTTGTTCATATCTATTTCCTTTCCCGACCTCTCACCACTACTCTGACTTGGGCTACTTTTGGTCTGTTATTACTGATATATTGAAGCCTCTACCTACCTATGTATATATCATAAAATATGTAACTTTTTTTGAGGTAGGGCGTTTTCTCAAAGATAGTTGACTTTTTAGCCCGTTGTTTCCGTGGTCGTTTCTTCGGTGGAAGGAGCGGGTGTCGGAGTGCTCACCGACATATTTAACTTAATCTGCAAAAAGGGTGTTTCTTCCTGATAGTAATACAACTCGATAGTCATATTTTCGTTCTTGGCGGGCATACTGATTAACGCCTTACCGTCGGATTCCTCACCTGCGTTTAGGTGGCATCCATAGAAATTTACCCTTGTTGTATCGCCGTTTACCTTAACGGTAACTTCGTTCATACCAATATCGGAATAATCGTCAGATTTGTTGTTATAGTGGAAATATAGAACAAGGTCTTGGGTTTCACCATTATATTCCATATTCACAAAGCCTACTTCGACATTATTTACTGTAGTCGACTCCCCGATATTAGTTATCAATTCCTTATGCACTGTCGGCACGGGAGCGGTTGATTCGGCAGTTCCTTCAGGGTTAAAGAAACTACAACCCGTCAAACACAACGCAATAGCCAAAACAAATGCCGTTAGCCAATTTTTCATATAAGTTCCCTCACATACCTAATTTGGTCTTTACCTTATCCGAAAGGACAAAGGAAAACTCGCAATTCTTCTTTCTTATCTGATTACATATCAATTCAGCCTTGTTTCGCTGAATAAGTCTTTTATCTTCAACGGTCATATCGACATCCATAAGGATTGAGAAATATACTCTTGCCCCGTCTATAAGTTCAACCTTATCGAGTTCCTTTTCAGTAGCCTCGCCCTTTTCTTCGAGCCTATCTCTCATAAGGCTACCGATTTGGTGTATGGACTTTATAAAGAGCATTTCGTATTGCACCTTTTCGTTGTCTTTGAGTTCCTGATTACACTCAAACTCAATTGCTCTCGGATAGCTGTCGCTAATATCCGAGATACTGAACTCGTATTTCTTTACTTCTTTTGTACTCATTTAATTTTCCTCCAAAAACGAATTAAGGAAATAGACATCATTGATAAATCTATTTCCTTACAATTAAATAGCTCATCAGTGCGATTTCGGTCTTTTCGGAAGTTTATAGATAACTTCCTTGCCATCTTTTCCTCTCCAATGCCCCGTAACTTCGGTTTCTTTGCCGTTGGGAAGGTGTCTTGTGTGCGACTTTACCCAATGCCTACGGGGGCTTGCGTGGTGGGTATGGAAAACCGTACCGTTGGTTTCTTCATATTCGACTATATCAGAAAGTGTCCTAATATATGGACTGCCATCCTTATCCTCATTGATATTGTCCTCGTCAATAAGGATAATATCTCTCTTGGGTGTACGGGTGATTTCGGGTGCTTTCTTATAAACGGTTTTACGGTTTACAAAAGCATCAATGGCTTGGAACGCACAAGAAGTCAAATACTTGTCCGTAACGCTCATAACCCACGAAGCGGGAAGTCGGAGGGTAGCAATCTTCTTTTCCTGACCTTCTGCGGTTTTTAGCATAAACCACCTTACCTTGCTATCGTCATATACACGCTCCAATGCTATATCGGGGTTGTTATCCCATACATACTCATATAGGTCTTCCGAGGCTTCCGTGGGGATAGTAAGGTTTACCTTGCTCATTTTGGTATATTTTGCTTGAATATCGTCATAGGAACTACGGAGCAAAATCTGCTTATAGTGCGAATATTTTGCGTTTTCCGTGTCCATAAAGTCAACTACCCAAACGGGAGTGGCTTTTCTTTCGATACGCTCTGCTTCGGGCGGGTGAGAAAGGTTAATTACGCCGTTGTCGTTATCAAATATAGGCTCGGTAAGTGTACCATCAAATGCCCTTGCCGTATATTCGGTCTTATAGATTTTAACAAAGGTAGGGTAATACTTGCCCTTTGACGATTCCACATTAACGATAATCGACGAAATATTAAGGCTATCCAACTTGTCTAATAGAGGGTGTATATCCTTTAAGTCCAAAGGCTGTGCCGTAAATCTTCCGTCAGGTACAAGGAAAGTAATCGCATTTGCCTTCTCATACAAAAAGGTCATATAATCTACAACACCTACACTTAAAGGAATAAGGTGTGCATACCTTTGTATGTCCTCGTCGGTTTCCCAATCCTTAAAGTCTTTTCCACGGAGTACACTCTGATAGTCCCTCCATAACCGATAATTACCCGTTCTTATGCCGTAGGCAGTATCAATAAACTCATTAAAGTCCGCACGGCTACTATAAAGGATAGGTGTAAGGTCATCATCTAAAAGGTTTTTCAGCTTTTCTACTTCAAAATACTTGGTTGCCCATCTGTTCTTCTTAACGAAGTCAATGAGTAACTTTGTGGCTTTGATATAGTAAGCCGTATAATCTTCATTTCTGCTTGGAAAGTTCATAGTACCCCGCCTTTCTTTGCTTAATGTAGCCATTATAGCATAAAGGAATTAAAGTTGTAAAGGATATTATAATATGCTATATATGGCATATTAACCACCTATAAGGGGCTTAACACGCCATATATTACTTGTTACGGAGTGCGGAATACTGCTCTGCCATCTCTGCTCTACGACCCTCGGGGTAGTTGTTTGTACCATAAAACAGTTCACCGTTAGCATCCCTATTATCGTCCTGTACGGCTACGCAGTTTGTAACAGCATTTGCAAGGGGCTGATGAGTAGCACAACCCATAGCACCAAGCATAATGACTGCGACAATAATCATAACGGGAATTATCTTTTTCATTAGTATTCTCCTCTGTAACAAAGCCTTTATTTTCAAGGCTTTAAGCACCTTTTCTCTCTCTCAAAGTGTGTTTATCATAGCACGGTTTTTGACCCTTGTAAAGCGTAAAAACCGCTTTTTTCGCAAATGTCATATTACATTTTCCCGACTGTCCGTTTTATGGGTCTGAAAAGGGGACTTTTGTGCAAATTAACTTACGGTATTGGCTTTCTTTAACTCATCTATCTCTGCTTTTAAGGCTCGATTTTCTGCTTTTAACTCATCCATAATTTGACACTCTTGTTTCCACTGTATCCAAAGAGCCACCAAACAGCCCGCACCTTCAAAAAAGACTATAAATAAGAACGCATTACAAAATAAGTCTGTTGTCATACTTTACACCTCCACAATGTAATAAATAAGGAATACCGTTAACGGCACAAGTATCAATATCGCTACTGTTATGCTTGCAAGATTATAGTGCTTTCTATCGTCTAATTCACAACATATAATACCCAAACCAAACGATATGATTAAGGATAATATAAGCGATACAATAAACGGCATACATCGTTCCTCCTTTGGCTTTGTAGGCTCAATCTACCATAGCAAAAAAGGCGTTGTAAAGGGCGTTTAGGGCATATATCTAAAATCTGTTAGTAGAATAATAGTATTCGTATCTGACTAACAATATTCTTGTATGAAATAGGAGTATTCGTCGGTTATATAAAGATATTCCCGTGCGAATAAAATTATTCCTAAAAGAATAATATATTCATTTTCGCATACGGACAGAAAATAAGCACCCGTTCACTAAAAACGAGTGCTTATTCTTTTGCCTATTGCTTAACTTAATGGGTATTGCCCCCTATGCACATTGGTTTGGGGTTTGCAAGTCCTTAACTAAATGACATTGTCATAAAAGAGGGGTGGGGGCTTTTTTTTCTACTATAAGCCTTGATTTATGCGGATATAGGTAAAACAACCGATAGAAAATATCCACCATTTTCAGTTTGGTTCATTGTAATATAGAAACCCAAGTTTTCTGAACCCGATACCCAAGAAGTGCCACTTCTATTATCATATTTATCTATAAATTAGGTGTAAAAGGTTATTTAAGATGTACTTTGAAGTTCCTTATACATTTTACACATTTCTCTAATGTTATGAGAACACTCCTGTACCCAAGCCTCGGCAAGAGAAATATCAGAAGAATATCCATATTTGGATTTTAAGTATTTATACAAGTTATCATTTTCTTTCATAGCCATTAAACAAAAAGCGTTTAAGAGCCTTGAATACTTTTTAATGGTGGTAACTCTTTCTGCTATTCCATAAGCATCATCACTTTCCAAAATGAAATCAACTATTTCGGGTATAGTTTTACAAACTTTGCCCCCTTTGTATCTATGCCCACCATCAGGTAATTGTACTAAATAAGTAACCGATAATCGTATTTGTTCTTCCGTTGAAGGAGTAAATATTCGGTCATCATATTCGGCATTAGAACCTATGCCCCAATAACCAAATCTACGCTCCATTTTGGGTTGATATTCATAAAGAACTGCGTATGTATCTTTTACACTATAATCAATCATTTACCAATCACTACTCCAATCATAATTATCTCCTGCGTCATATTCGCTCATAAAAATATTCCTTTTCAGTTTATCGGAGTATCAGGCATAGGTACAGATAACAGATAATTCTGTAAATCATCTGAATTGTATGCAAAATACAGTCTTTGAAACTCGATATTATTCTTCGGGTCTTCAAAGGAAACAAAAGTAATGCAATTTGCTACAAATTGAGGGTCTGTAACTCCTAAACTACTCTCATCAACAAATACCTGCCATTTGCTAAATATACCAATAGCCTGATTTAGTGTACTTTGCCACTCTTCAGGGGATATATAAGCCTCTGTGCCTTCATTTTCTATTGAACTACGAACATATCTCTGCTCATCAGCCAAATTTCCCTCTTCATCATAGGTCTGAACACATTTGGTCAGGTCATAACTACATACGCCTGTTGTATCCGAGTTTAGATAGACAAAATCCCAAGTAGTTATTGTATTATTTGTGGTATGCTCAATAGTCAACTCATAGTGTTGCGGGATTTTATCAGGGTTAAAAGTAATGTCTACCCTTTGGTCAGGTAATGCGGTTGTTGTCTCTGAAGTAGTGGCTACCGTAGTAGAATCCACGATTGTCTTATTACTACAACCGACTAACCCAAATAACAGGGTAGTTACAAGCAAAATCGGTATAAATTTCCTCATATAATTCTTCCTTTCAGTGAATAATAGAACAAAGATATGCCAGTCCTGTCATTACAAGAACAGGAACGGTCATAAGAAATACTGTAAATCCTAATACTCTTCTTAAACTATCTCTCATAAAAATCACCAAACTCCATCTTTCTTTATCCAAAGGCTAAAATGATTAGTAATAGCCCGTGGGTCAGACTCGACCAGTTTAACCCGCTTTCTATCTTCTTCAGATAATGCTGTATCAAGCAAATTGTTGTAATTAGCCTCTAATACAGCGTTCTTTGTGGCAATACCTAATTCATAGCCGTCAACGCCCTCGGTTCCTATAATATGACAATAATAAAAACCATCGTCATCGTTAATATATAAACCCATATTAGGGCTGATATTAGATAAAGCAGACTGAATGGAGCGTAAAATACTCAATAACTCTTTATTATAATGAAAGATTACTTCTCCACCAGTATCACATCCCCACGGCTGAAGTTGAAGTCGTTTAAGATAAATTTGACCAAATTCTAAATCATATACTTTGCCCCATTGTCTTTCTTCAGAAATTACTTGTGGGGTATAATCGGCTAATTGTTTTGATAAGAGTCTCTCATCAATAATCCGAGCACAGTAATTAAAGTAATCATCGTCAGGATAGCCTGGATTTTCTCGTTCCAAGTTTATAGGAGCTAATTTGATGCGTTTCAATATATCACAATAGAAATCTACCTGAATTCGATAGTCTTGTCCCTCTATGGTATCTTCTACATATAAGATTTTTGAGGGAGAAAATTTCTCTGAAGGGGCATTGTACTCATCAGGAACAAATCCTTCTCTTAATTTAAGATTATTTTTAGCCTCTTCATACATAGTTTCAGGCGTTACCAAATAATCTCCTATCTGAAGTTGACCTTTGTATAAATTCATAATTACCTCGTTATATTATATTCAATATCTTCGGGTTGCTTACGCCACATCTCAATCGTTATGTCGTCGTACCCGTATAGGTCGTTCTTGAAACAATAGTAATATACACACTCTATCGTTCCATATTCCCCAAAGCGGAGATTCATTTTCTTATCGAAGTCTGTATCCGTATAAGAAGTTAAGCCCTTAAGCCATTTCCTCGCTAAAAGCATAGAGTTTTTGGCATATTTCTTGGAGTAGATTTCCCCAGGTACGCCCGTAAAGCGAGTAGAGATTTTAACTCTCATAGGACAACGGGGCTGATACATACAAGTAATTTCCGCTTTAACTCCATTATGTACCTGAAGGTCATTTATGGTTACGGCGGTCTTGTTTTTATACTTGTTTATAGTAACCCTGTCTTTGATGGTCATAAAGTCCTTGATTGAAGTTTTGGAAGTTATTTGAAAACCGTCTACCTCGATAATACCGAGTTTTTCATCCATTTTTATCATAACCTACCTCCTGTTCGGCATATCTCACATACTACACTTCTGAAAAATTGACTTAACTCCATCCAAGAGCCTGTGATAATTCTTATATATACCCAATCTATTCCGAGATAGGCTAACGGTAGGCACATACAAACTACCATAAGTAATGGTACTTTATGTTCTTTGCTCACGCTGACGATTATTGCCGCCACGGAACATATAATCAAAAAGATACCCAAATACAGGAACAGTTGATAAGAATAATCAAATATACCCCCAAGTGTCGGGTATGCCGTAGCATCATCGAGATTTGAGGGTACTGAAGTATTAAAGTTGTGATTTATTTGAGCATAAGTGTAGTTGTACGCTATTTCTCCTAAAATAAAGAAGATAGTCGTAAAACAGGCAATAATGCCCGTAAAGATTTTTACTATTTTAGTTGTATTCATTTTCTTAATTTCCCTTCGTATAGATTAACTTATTTATGGAATTCTATTACTCCCTTAAGCTCGTCTACAAAATCATTGATTTGGGTAAGTGAAACATCGTCGGTGTTTTCTACAAAGTTTTCATCTCCGAGATTTCTTGTACCTAATACAATAGCGGGCTTTAAGGGAAGCATTACTTCTTCTACATCACCGCCTGTAGCCAATGCCTTTGCAACGATATTGAAACCGCATAAGTTCAATTCCGTATTATTTACTTCAACTTTTGGTCGAAGATTAAGTTGCATTTTGTCATTGACCGAAATGGCGAGTAATTCTTCCATAATTCTTGTTTTCGGAGCAACTGATTTAAGTTCTCCTTCCATTAACTCGTATATGCGAGTAACCCTTTGATACATCTATATTTTCTCCTTAAAGTGAATTATTTGTCAGTAACTTAATTTCCATACTCAACGGTTAAATTATACCTTTAAGATAGGAAATTGTCTAACAATAATCCTTGATTTTTGTTTAATACCCTTAATAGGTGGCGGGGAAAATAGTATCTGTGTCTCTTGTATCTTCGGTAAGACTCTTTATAGCCTCTATAGGACTACTAAACTGCTTTAAGTAGTTCAACACACTCGTTGTACGGGGTTGAAGCACTTTTTGAAGAATAAAAGAGTCTTTCAGTTCCGTATTACCGTTATTATAGTCATCAATTTCTACTTTTAATTGCTCAAATCGTATGGACATCTCCATAGCAAACGAAATATCGACTATATCTTCGGTATTAAAACTGTCGGGAAAGGCTTTCAGTAGCAAATTACCGCACCAATCGCCAAACCCGCTTCCATTCTCAAAATTCTGATAATCTCTTTGTGTAAGATACATTTATTAAGCTCTCCTTTAATCGTATTTCAAAAATTCGGATTGGAAAATAATTTTTCCTGCCTTATTCTTTATCCATTTTATCTTTTTAAGGTGTTCTATCTTATCGGCTCCTGTTTCGTCATTAAAGTCTTGCTTCCACGCTGAAAATTCCGAGTAAGTTTTCATTGTGACGCAAGTACGGTATGCCGCCCACATAGCCTCTAACGGAGAGCCTGCGACAACTTCAATTATTTCCTTTTTGCCGTTAACCACCTTGCACACTTCGTAGGGTATGCGGATGTTTAATTGCATCGATATTACCCTCCTTCGCCGTGTAAGTGTTTGTAATCCCAATCTTTTACCCAACCTATCGCCTGATATTGTGGGTCTGCAATCATCTTATTGATTTGCTCACTTAAATCTCCACCTGCTTTCAAAGTGTTGGCTAACATTTCTCTTACCTGTGGAGTAAAAAGTAGATATTGGGTGTCAACTAAATATTTGCCTTCCTGTTTGAGCATTTTCTGCGATAAAATTATGTTTAACTGCATAATAAGGTCAAGAGAAAGGTTTTTATCGTTATCCAAGTGATATAAAAGACGATTAACTGTACCTGCAACATCTGCGGCGTGGAATGTGGTCGAAGTAATGTGACCTGTACGAGCCGCCTCAATTGCCGCACAAATAACTTCCTTATCACGACACTCACCGACGATTATCATATTCGGGTGTTCACGCAAAGAAGCCTTAATGCCTAATGCGAAAGTTCTGAAATCTTTACCTAACTCCTTTTGAACAACTCTGACACTTTCTGTGGAGTCAAACTCGTTCTCAATAGGGTCTTCAAGGGTAATGATTACTTTATTATCCAATATGCCACCTGGAGTCGAAAATGAGTTGATTGTTGCCGCCATTGTGGTAGATTTACCTGAACCCGTAGGACCTGTTTCATAGCAGATACCGCTTGGCTGTGAATACGCATATCTTAACGCCTCAATACACTTGGGGTTATAGTTTATCGTATCAAAGGTAGGCTTTTCAGGCTTAATCATACGGAAAACAGCCCAATTCTTTGACTGTGAAAAACCAAAAGATACACGGTAACGATAGTGTACCATTGTTTCAAAATTAGGGCTTGTTTCAGGAACTCTTATGGCTACGGAAGTATCAAGCAAACGCTCTGAAACATAAATTTGCTTTAACTCGTTACTGATATAGTTATCGTAAAATTCTTTCCAAAGCTGTTTGTCGATACTTCTGCAGGGAACTCTATATTTTTTACCGAATCTTGCCAAGTATGGCGGGTCATCGACTTTAATATAAAGGTCAGAACACTTGTGTTCTGTAGCAAATACTAATAATTCCTCAATAGTTTTCTTTCCCGCAAAGGCTTTAATATCTGCACCGTCATCAAGTTCAGCTTTAGGTTTTGGCTGATTTGGGTCAGGTACATTATTAGGTAATTGAATTTTCATAATTTACTTACCGCCTTTCTTTTAGATTTCATCCGTTCCAATAGAAGGCGACCATAAGATATTACCGTGGCTTACATCCGTACCATCATCGCCAACCGTAGCACCCGCATTCTGCTGAAATGCTAACGGAAAGTCGATATTTGCCATATGGATGTACTTCTTTGGCTTTTTATTGACATAGTTATCCAAGAAATCCTTTGCCTGTGTCAAAGATTTAGTTACCAAGATTTTTCTATCCTTACAGCCCGTGATAAAGGAAGTAACTTTTTGCTTTAATCTTTCCTTATCCGTGTCATAAATCAAGATACTTGTATTGAACTCACAAAGGATAGCACCTCTGTTTTCAAGTCCGTCAACCGCCTCGGTAGCGATGTTGATAATATCCTGAACAACACCAATCTGCTCATTTTCCGCACCTGCTTCGATAGCTTGGTCTCTCTCAAATCTACGAGATGACCTAACTCTCTTTAAGGCAAGGATAGCCTCTTCTTTTTCACGACACTTAATTGAAGTTACGCAGTTAGCGTAGTCAAACGGGAAGTTACAAGTCGCAATCATAGGCGGGAAAGACTGAACATCAAGCATACAGCCGTATGTAGTTTGAGGCTCAATACCGAAAATATCTACGCCTTCATTGTGCATTTCAAACCAACCGAAGTTATCGGAAATGGTCTGTGTAACTGAACCCATAATATCTTCAAAGGTATTCTCGTTAATATAGGACAACTTATCGTAGGAAATCTCGAAATTCGGGAAAACCTTTGATACATAGTTATAGAAAACGAGTTCTTTTGAGGCTCTCATTACTCTACCTCTAATGGTACGGAAGGTAGCCTCTTCAATTTTGAGTATCTGTTCGGGGTCGCACTTAACATTACCCAAACCGATAAATGCGTTTACGGTCTGTCCGAATAAGTGCTTAATCGTGTCCCAAATGGTAAATTCTTCAACATCCGTAAGATTTGTCTGCTGAATGTCGATACCCAACAAGCAATAGGACTGTCCTGCGTCTCTTACATTTGAAGAAAACTCGATAGGCATATCAAGGTCAGGCTCGTAAATGTGAATAGTACCCAAAAGGTTATTCTTAACATCCTTTGCCTTAACGACTTTCTCGATTTTCTCAATAGTAAAAGCAACTTTTTGGTCGTTTACCCAAAGGTTGTTTATCATATCTACGAGGGACTGAACAGAACCTTCCACGCCACTATCGGAAGAAGTTGAATAATTAACTAAAGGAACAACATAAAAGGCGGTAATGATACCATTGTTGTAGAGTACATTGTCGCCTATAATTCTGACATTATTTTGGTGTGTTGTGGACACCTGTGGTTTAGTATTAGGCATTTCTTAATCATTCCTTTCTATTAAATTTTAGAGTAAGTGCTTAACGAAAGCATTTATTTTTACATTAGTAAGTTTATACTCGGTTAACCTAAAGTCGTTTGAATAACACTTTTTAGGCTTGAGATAAGCACCCAAATACTGATATAACCTATATCCCGCAAATTGTATGTGCCATAAGCCCATACCTATTGCTATACCCAAAGCTGTCCAAGAAAGCGTATATTGCCATACGAACTTCAAATCTTGGCTAAATGGGTTAAGAAAACTAATGCCGAAGAACAGTCCAATTACGCCTCCGACTACCATAAAACCGATAGCTACAGGGGCTACGACCTTCAAAAACTCGATGGAAAGACCACCTGCGATATTGTAACCGCCGATACCATAAATCTTTGTATCGGTTGTTTTAAGTGATGTGTAGTTCCAACATCTTTTCATAAGTAAATTACCTCCTACATTATTTTAACACAATAATAAAGGTGTGTCGGAAAAAGACACACCTCGTATAAGCAATTTTACTAAATTACCTACGATTATTTAATCATTTCCATAAATTCGGCTTCCGAAATGACCGTAATGCCGAGTTTCTTTGCTTTCTGCATCTTGGAAGAACCGCTATCCTTGTCGTTGCAGATAAGGAAATCAAGTCCCTTGCCTACGGAAGCGAACTTTCCACCGTTTTCCTCAATGAGTTTAATGAAGTCATCACGCTTCATAGATTCGAGTTTACCCGTAATGCAGAAGGTCTTGTGAGCGATTTTACCGTCAACATTTGTTTTTCTTATAGTTAAATAGCTCATAACTTTGTCAATCTCGCTATAATCGAATTCTGCAAGGTTTTTAGCCGTTACAGCACCGATTCCTTCGTAGCGGGAAAAATCAAAGCCTGTAATGACCGCTCTACGGAAAGCATCCCAATCCCCCTCGAACTTCTCTTCAAGGAGCTGTCCAATATGCTTATTTATGTCGGGAATACCCGCAGATGCGATAATTCTCCACATCTCAACGCTCGTAGGAATACCCTCAAGTATCTTATCTACCGAGCCTTCACCAAAACCGTTGAGTTTTACCCACTCGTCTCTATGGTCTTTGAGTGTGAAGATGTCGGAAAGGTTATTAAGCCAACCGAGTGAAATAAGTGCCTTTATGGTCTTTTCGCTGATAGATTCGATGTCGAGACCGTTCTTACCAACGAACTGAATAAGTCTGCCTTCGAGTTTGGCGGGGCAGTTATAATTAACGCACTTCAGGACTTCTGCAATACCTGAATTGTCGATAATAAGGGGCTGACCGCAAACGGGGCAAATTGTAGGTGTAGCGATAAGTTTCATAGTGATTAAGTTCCTCTCTTTGAATAAGGATATTATACCAAATTAAGAGTTAGTTTGTCAATGATATAACCTATTTTAAGCCACATTTTAAGCCACATCTTTATACTTCGCTCTTGTGCTTTGGATAGCACCGACGGAACGCCCGATTTTAGCGGAAAGTT
>Ga0265299_10001702_pt1 | contig 24235 bp, 17 predicted proteins | sample AusTroGonzalo_MG_4_FD_193485 | JGI IMG/M metagenome (GOLD analysis project Ga0265299, IMG submission 193485) | Bovine rumen microbial communities from tropical cattle in Woodstock, Queensland, Australia - Gonzalo_02 | ecosystem: Host-associated > Mammals > Digestive system > Stomach > Rumen ... | reverse complement strand
ACCAGACAATCTTTGCTAGACATCGGTTACTCTGCAGATGAAATTACAGACATATTTAGCCAAATAGTCCTCGTTGCTCACTCACCTTATAGTTTTGTCACCGAGCCGATACAAGCCGTATACATTTGCCCATTTTATGATAGCCTTGGCAGTTTTGCAAAAGCTATGGAATATATCACTTCACAGGAAGATAAGTATCATACATCGGTACAACACTTTAAGCCAATGACATTCGCTTCACATTATCTGAGCAATATGGCAAAGGGCTCTTTCAACCCATATTGGCTAGACTATCCAGCGGTCTGTGTGGGAAATAAAAACACCATTATGATCGCACCAAATAAACTACGCAGATTCGGGAATATCCCAGAGGACCACGGACTATCCGGCATTATCCACTACCCTAAAAAATATAATATGCCCGACCAATCCGCCATAGGTAGAGCCACCTCTGAAATAATCGAATACACATATGGACAGGCTTTTGATGGCACGCGCAAAAATATTGTCAAATCAGTATTTTTACTGGCAAAAGAGAAATACAATGACCTAGCCATCAGTAACACAAAAGGAGAATGATTACATGAAAAAATTTACTCTCGGGGCACGCGACCAATCTGCCCCTAATCATTTCAGAATAATAGCACCTGGCACACACTTTTTGGATCGTGCAACAATTCTCGTTCTAGGTGGCAACCAGACTATTCAGGACGAACAGGCAAATGGCAATGTTAAAATCATTGAACAGTGCCTCCCAAAGTCCGACACTTGCAATATCAACCTTTTGTCTGTAGGGTACAATCAGGAATTAGTAGAAATGCATTATGGTAGAAACATTATGACCGACGATGCCAAAGCCGCTTGTGATGCGTTTTACATAGACCATATTCTACCACTACTCTATGCAGACGAATATAGGAAACATTTTAAATCTCGCAAAGGTATCGAGAAGACTTTGCAGAGCATAACTATTGTCTCCCATTGTGGTGGATGCATGGTGGCAAATCGTTTGCTAAACCATCTTGCCGAAACATTGACCACAGAAGGCATTGTAAGGAGTCAAAGAGAACTAGACAATATCATGAACAAAATTCAACTCGTAGGCTATGCACCATACGAGAAAATAACACAAAATATCAACGCATTTTACATTGCTCCACCAGTAGACACTGAAAGCTCATTCGAGACCATCCTTCGCGGAATGGAACACAAAAAAGATGCCGAATTCCCGCCAAAATTTATGGACGCATATCGCAGAAATTTTACATCACCTGAACCAAGAGATATCGTGAAAGAAGTCTTGTCGGAAATCAATGCACCTATCACAATAAAAAAAGGATCTTCCGTTTTAATGATCCCCCCTCACTTTACCCACTCCTTTAGTTGTCTTAGTGCTTCGTGCAGGTCAAAGCACAAAGTGGACCGCATCTCTGGCGAAAAGATTGCATTCATCCTGCATCTCTTCACGCAAAATTCTATCAACGCCTTTGCCAATCGTCCATACGGCATAGACAAAAACGCTGTATACAACATAATTTCAGGAGATGAAGCCGGCGACTCAGGCGCTTCACTCGTATAATAAACAAAACATAGTAAAAGCCCCGCTCCGCTGGGCTTTTCTTTTACATTTAAAACACTCATTATTAACACTAAACTAGCCGCTCCTTAGCACACACATTTTAAATTAATGGGAAGAAGAAAATAATTTTTACATTGTTTTTCTTACCTAAAAAACATTTCTACTCAATTGACAACGCACATTAAACGTGTTATACTAAACCATAGTTTAAGCACAGTGCCAAAATTGAATATTACGCAGCCGTAGCTCAGCTGGATAGAGCACCACCCTCCTAAGTATCGACTTGAACAAAATCAAAACCTCAATTCGTCCCTAAAACACTGACAATTTGCGATTACCTGAAACTCATACAAAACCCAAATTCACCAAAAGTTCACCGAACACCAATAAAAACCCATTATGAGGGTATAGCTCAGCTGGATAGAGCGATCGCCTCCTAAGCGATAGGTCAGCAGTTCAAATCTGCTTACTCTCACCAATTTTTAAGAAAAAAGACGGCTTTAATTAGTCGTCTTTTTCTGTATTTGTTTTTTCTTTGTTTTTAATTTGTTTTTTAATTGCATAACTTTTATTTCTTTTTCTAACAAGTCGCAAACATTTACCTCAAACTCTTTTTGAGACATTTGAAAGTTTTCTTCAACATCTCTAGCTTCGTTTTTAACTAATTTCGAAAGTTTAAATGCAAGTTTGTAAGCTTTTTGGTCATCAAGTAATTTTTTTATGATTTTATTTAAATATTCTTTCTTTTGTTCTGCCTTTTTAGGTCGTTTTAGTATATATTGCCCAATATTATTAAAATTAAATTGTATGTCGTTCTCTAAGTTGTTGATTATTTGATCAAGCATTTTTCTCTTTTTCTTTTCTATTTTAAATAATCCAGTTTTTATGTTATATGCTAAAAAAATTAAATGATTTAAATGTGAACAAGCAACCCCTATTACCAACGAAAGATTGTCTAGTTCTAAGTTACTGTTTGCATAACCAAATTGCGAAAAAGAATCATTGTTAAATTTGTATATATCGTTGACTAAATCTTCAATCATTTTTTTTCGTAAAACCATGTAATTAATAAAACATATTGTAAATGATAGAAAAGCACTTCCCATAATAGCAAAACAAAAATTCATAGACCATTTACAATCTAATGTTGAAAAAACTATTGACAATATCAGACTTGCAATAGATATTGTGCCACAACTAATAATTCCGATTTTATTTTCTTTCATATTTGTATTATACCATAAACTTGATAGAAAGTAATATTTTATTCAAATATTTTATTTATAATCTCGCTTGCGTGAATATCACTGTTCTTTAGGAAGTGACTATAGAAATCGCTGGTGGTTGAGGCTTTGCTGTGTCCAGCTCTGGCTGAGACTGTTTTCATGTCTACTCCTGCCATCAATTGAAGAGTAATGTTAGTATGTCGAAGTGAGTGGAGTGTGACAATTGGTAGCCCAGCTCGTGCGAGAGATTTTTGTAGCCATACTCGTAGTAGCCCTGGGCATATATCTTTGCCATCTTCTGTGCAAAAGAGTCTGTCAGTATCACCAAGTCGATCTCCAAGATATTTCTTTTGGTTTTGCCACCAAGCTTCGTATTCATGCAAGTATTCAATGAGTTTGTCTGGCATTGAGATTGTGCGCTTTGAATTCTCTGTCTTTGGCTCTTTGGTGATTATCCCAAATCCGTTTATATCTTGCACAGATCTTGCGATGGTCATTGTCTTATTTTCAAAGTCAATGTCTTTCCATTCAAGGCCAGCAAGTTCGCCACGCCTTATTCCCATAAAGAGTGCTATAAGCAAAGCAATTTTCCATCTTGGGTTGTCAAGATTGTCCAAATACACAGCTAGTTGCTTTGCCTCTTTGTCATTAAGTATCTTAACTTCTTTCTTATGTCCTTGAATTGGTGCAATGTAGTCACGGGAAGCAAAGTTATGCTCAACCAGTCTTTGCCTTTTTGCATCAGCAAGAATTGTTGCGAGCGTTCGTTTAAGTTTTAGTATTGTTTCTTTCGCGTATGGATGGCTAATTACTTTAACATCAAACCATTCATTAAAGTTTAGGTTTAGAGCACTGCATATTGTTTTGGCACTATCAATCCTAATACCATTGCCAACTGTAGCAGAGTAATATATTGACCTGGAAATGCCACTATTTCTAGTAGCATCAACCAGTTTTATGCAGTGAGATTTTAGATATTGAGTTAAATCTCTTTTTAGGATTGCATATCTCTGTTCATACTTTTTGGCCATCATTTCATCAAGGAAACCTTGCACCATGATTGGCGTTATTTGGTTGAGTTTAATATTGCCAAAGTATGCATCAAACTTTCTTATATTGTCTTTGCCTTTAATGTAGTAGTTAAGTGATCTGGTGTTCTTTATCTTTTCAAGCCACTTGTTGGCATAATCTATAAAGGTTATGTCATTATCTAGGGCAAGCATACCATTAAGTTGCTTTTTGAATTTATCTTCAAAGTCTAGGCAAACTCTTTGCAATTCTTTCTTTGCTTGAATTTCAGTTAAGTCATTTGGTTTTCTCCAGCACATTGACTTTGCCACAAATTGTCCAGTTCTAAGGTCTTTTGCCTTTACTTGTATTCTATAGGATATTGATCCATCATTTAATTTTTTCTTTCTTACACAAGCCATTTTATCTTCTCCTTTTATCCAATTATCACTTGTTCCATAGGTAGTTCGTATTCTTTGCTTTGCAAGAAGGCAAGCAGTGAATCGTAGTCAATCATTATCTTCTTACCAGTTTTTATGGAACGGATTTTATAGTTGTTTGCTAGTTTTCTTATTAAGAATTCACTAAGACTGGTGTTAGGATCTTCTTGTTTAATCATTTGTAAAGTTTCAGTTATTGTTCTAATTCTTTGCATGTTTTCCTCCAGGTGCTGATCCCAACTGGACTTGAACTCCTATGCGAAACAAAAAGTACCGCAAAAGAATATACAAGTCCAGTGAAACAGCGAAATATATTCAAAATTAAACTTTGTATCTTTGAATTCTTTTTTGCTTTGTTTCTGTTTATCTTTGTATCTTTGTTATTTCGGTCAAAATCGTGCCTTCTTTGATTTTTCAGCAGTCCACTTGATAATTTATCCAAGTCAAAATTTATCACTCTTAAAACTTAAATAACGGCTTGCGTTTTCATAAAATTGCCGACTGAATTATTACATATTTTGATTATTTTGATTTAGATTTGATTATTTTTGATTTTTATTTTGAAATCAAAAAGTGCAAAACACCTTTATTTTTCTATCTTTTTAATAAAAATTTGAATTAATTTTTTTGATTTTTGATTTCGCGAATTTTTGCGTGCGACTGCCGTCCCGCTCTTTATAGGGCTTCGGCTAGAGATTTTACCGCCCCTGGGGGTTAGATGAAATACTTAAGAGCTTCTTTTACTATTTGAGTAAACTTTTCCATAAAATGTTTCTCAAGATGTTCCTTCCACTTAACAGCAAAAGTTATTCCATCTTTATGTGTTTCAACAGCTTTATACTCGCACAAGAATAGTGAATAGGAAATGCTACTAAATTTTTGTTTTAAAAGTTCATGAAGTTTTCTATTAAACAATTCTAGATCCAGTTCTTTCACGCGCGCGTTTTCAATAGTTATTTTTATTTTATTATTATTCTCAATATCTATTGTTGGCACATCGTTGCCGACATCTAAGAAGTCCGCTTCCGAGTGCTTTTGATTGTAAGGAAATTGATTTCCAAACAATAAACTCCAATCCACATAAAGATGCATCTGGTTTTTCAATTCAGAAAGTCTTTCAAGAATACCTTTAGCTTCTAGTTTAATAATCATATTCCTTAGTTGTCTTTCCTTAATATGCAGAATAGGTAAATCGCTCAGCACTTTATTGTAGGTTAATCTGCAATAAAATTTTTCATCTTTCAAATGTTTTTTAATTTGATCACTATTAAAGAATTTGTACATGTAATCAAGCAATAGTAGATCTTTCAGATTCAAATCCAACTTTAATGCTTGTTCTTGTTCAAATTCAAAAATATAATTTCTCATTTCTTCTCCTTTCTTTAGATTTTTCGACCTACATAAAGATTGATCAGTTCTTTATTTCAGTCTATATTTTAACGAAGTCTGCAGTCCTTCGGTAAAACCAAGTTTGGTTATTATGATTACATTTTATCGAATTAGGAATATCACCGTTTGATACACCTAAAAACTTTTTCACACTAATTTTAACAACCCCGTGGTGACACCATTTGTCACTACGGAAATCATTTTTCGATTTAATTTTAGCAATCCCGTGGTACCACCATTTGACCTAGCGGGAATTTTTTTAAGAAAATTTTAACAGTCCCGTGTTAGCACCATTTGTTTACACGGCAAAAATTTTTCAACTTTTTTGTTATTCTAATATTTCCGTGACACAACCATCTTGTGCTACGGAAAAATATTTTTAAGCTTATTTCATTTAGACCTCCTTATCTTTGACTCTATTTTACAAGGCTCGTTATTCCACCATTTGGAATAACGGTTATTTTTATCTGAGCTTTTTTATATTAGCACCCTCAATGTAAACACATTTTTGACATTGAATTGTTTTATGCCAACATTTTAACAAGTCCGATGTAGCACCATTTGATATATCGGGATTTATTTTTCAAAAATATTTTAACGATCCCGTTGCACCACCATTTGGTGTAACGGAACAAATTTTTCAAAAATATTTTAACTTTTTCGATACGACAACATTTGTCGTATCGGAACAGCTTTCTGACAATATTTTATAAAGTCCGTTGTGCAAGCCATTTGCACAGCGGGATTAGGTTTTCATATTTTTTCGCTCCTTTTATTCAATTCTAACAATGTCAATGGCTCACCATTTGAACCCTCGAGATAAATTCTGCCTACATTTTATCAATCCCGTATTGACACCATTTGTCAACACGGGAACAAAAAAAGAGATATTTTTTGTAAATATCTCTAAAATTTATGATTTTATATGTAAGGTGTCACACGTATCACACGTGTCACACTTGTGATACTAGTGTAAAGTGACACCTAAACCTCTTTTACTTTTTGGTACTTTTGCGACTTTTTATGTATTTTTAAGTGTGACACCTTGTGACACCTTGATTTTTAAGGTATCACACTTGTTTTATTGTTAAAACCTTTTATTTATTGGTGTTTTAGGCTATGTGTGACACCTTGTGATACGTGTGACACCTTATATCTATATTTCAATATTTATTATTTATTTTTTGGAGTTTTGGAGCTTTTGGAGTATACGTTTATACTCTCGTGTGAGCAAAAAAATAATTTCTTTTTTATTTTTTTCTATAAAGGCGGGTATGTTTTTCTGAAATTTGCTCCAAAACTCCAGAATTGCAATAAAAAAGAACGGTTTATTCCGTTCTTAGTATTAAAATAATATTATTAGCTTTATTTTTCATTAAATATAAAATCTAAGATATGTTTCACTATTTTTGCATCAGGATTTTGTTTCATATCATAAATTCTTAAGCCATAACAACCTTTATTTTTTCCTCTTAATACAGGGGTTATATTAATATGAAGAATATTTTGTAGTTCTAAATAATTATTTAAAGTTGTAAAATCTGCTTTACTTTCATAAATAATACTCCACATTTTAGACATTCTTTCATGTGCAACCCAATGGTTTGAAGAGTCTATTCTGACAACAGAAAGATATTTGTTGACATATTTTAATGAATCATTGCTCATTATCCATCCTCGATAAGTGGTGCCTGAATTATAATTATTGATTTCGTTTTTTATTTCTTCTAATGTCATATTAGCTCCTATATTTGATTTCTTTAAATACTTTTTGAAATAGTAATTGTTCAAACAAATCTTTTATTTGCTTGGCAACCTTACTGGATTTTATTAGTGTACCAATTTCAATATTTCCTTGCAAGCCATGATATGACAAATTCGCTGAAGAAACTAATGAAATTTGATTGTCAACTGAAATAATTTTTGCATGTAAGGCAGCCATTTTATCAACATTTTTATTAAAAACATAAACTCTTAAATATTTCCCGATGTAGCACTTCAACTTATTTTCCAATTCAGTATTTTCGAATTCGTTCAAATATAATTTTACCAAAATCCCTTTTTGGCTTTTATTAATAATCTTATCAATAAAAATATCAAAATAATTTGATATACTGTATCCAGTCATTATGATTTGTTTTTGTGCTGAATTAATAAGTTTTTCCACTTGTGAATACGTGGTTAAATTTTTTAATTTAAACGAATTTGGGGCGGTCACTGTAAGATCTGTATTATCTTGATTATTAAGAGAAAGGTTCTTAAAAATATCTATAATTGAATTACATTCATCATCGTTTAGAGAGGGAAATCTATGCTTAATTGCTATTTTGGTACTTTCAAATGAAGGATCCTTACCAAGAAGTGATATGTTTTCATTTTGAAACTCATTAATAATAAAACTATCATTTATATTTTTAATTGGCATAATTTCTCTACCAGTCCTTTAAAAAACGAATCATTTTCTCTTCCACTTAAAGGAATTATTAACCCTCTATCTAGCATTCTATTTCCATTTTCACAAGCCGTTTCTGAGATCATGCAGCAAGAATGACAAGCAGCTCCGTTTGAGGTGTCATCATCAGGAAGATTATGTAGGCACTCTGGATCATTTGTGCAAGCCAGAGCTTCTTCAAACGCTTCTTTCATAATAGGAAGTAAATTATGTATTTTCCCAAGCTCAACAAGTCCTCCCAGACTTCCTTCGCGATCAGAACTTCCCGTATAAAGTAATATCCCTGACATATCATCGCCGCAATAGATCCTCTCTTTTATTGCTGAGGAAGAGTAGCCTGATTTAAGTGACATTTGCTTTATTAATAAGTGAGAGAATGTGTGTAAAAGAACATATTTAACATCTTTAATATATTTAATGGTCCATCCTCTGGAATCACAATAATTTTTATAGGTATTTATATAAAGTTTTGATAATTGTTTGATATTTGATTTTGAAAGCCAGTTATTAATGGCATTATTATTAAACTCAATAAATACACCTTCTCCATTTATTTCAACACCTGGCAGCCATCTTTCAGTTCTTCCTTTTGATAAATAAACTATGTTTTTTTGCTCATCAGCATCTGGGTCAGGAGCTTCCACGCGCATATAACCCAATAATACCATAACTTCTCTTAAACGTGTTATATTAATAATTCTAGAAAAGTATTCTTTTAAATCTTGTGGTATATTAATTTCTTCTTCCGCTTTAAAATGTTTTTTATTTGTTTGATATGTTGGATCATCAAAGTGGGTAATAGCTTTATATTCCATAGTTTTTATATCAGTAAACTCTTTTATATTTGTCTCTCGCAACTTTATAGCTTCATCAAACTCTTTTCTGGTAAATTTTTCACTAAAATATTCATTAAATATTTTATCTTCAGCATCTGCAACACCGAATTTTTTTAAATCTAGTATTGTTTTATAATGTTCATCTAAAAGATTATAAATAGGATTAATCCATGGTGGAATGGATATGGCACTTCTGATAACGGGGAAATAAACATTTGAAGCTCCTCGTTGAGAAGGTATGACTGACTGATTACATTTTTCGTTTTTTACTGTAGGTCTAAATGGATGATGGCCTTGACAACACAATTCAACAAAGTTATCTTCTTGTGTTGCTCCACTTAAACTTCTTTTGGCTCCACAATCAAGACATTCAACCCACATATCAGCCAAAGTAGATGTATTTCCACTAGAAGATAATTTTAAATTCTTTCCACTGCAATTATTATTGCCTCTGTGTACCCACCAAGACCAAGGGAAATCACTTAAATGACCAGATTCGCAAGTTAGTAAAAATCTAGATGGATATGCTTTTTGGTTGCAATAAGGACACGTAGGACCAAATTTAACATATTTTTGAATATCAAAATTGTTTCTAATATCAAATAGCCGTTGACATTTGTAATTTGAACACACATGAAAATACGGAAATGATATAACTGGAATATCATTCATATTTGTAGTCCGTGGAGAGTAGAAACAATCAACTTGTAAATATGAAGAGAGTCTAGTATCGTTTATTTTTTTCCCTTTTTCTTTCCAATAATTGATGTCTAAAACGGAAACTGAATCTTTCATAGAATCAACAATTGCTCCAGGGCCAAATGTTGTTATTAATTGATTTTGGCGAATTTCTCCAAGTTTGTTATAAAAATCTTCCATTAGTCCTCCTCCCAGTAATACATTGAAGCACTAGCTTCAACCTCTCTCATTGAATTTAAAACTGGTTGTTCATTTAATTGTGTAGGTTGACCATAGTATTGCATTAATCTGCCATATTCATTGGTATTATATACGTAATACTTTAAATCTTTATCTGTCCGTGCTCTCTGTTTCCATTGATCAATAAATCTTTCTATTTCTTGCAATGTTTCAGCTTGAGCAGAAGGGTTTACTATCATTAACCTTTCGAGAATTATAGTTTCAATTTGGTTAAGTTCATCGCTAGTTAGGTTCACAATTTTAGAAGCACCATCATTTTCTGAATAATTTGGATATAAAAGTCTTATTGCGGAAATAATCAATGCAGCTAAAACTCTATCTCTTGCTCGTGCAGAGAAAGGAGTGGCTGTTGTTCCTTCAACAAATCTGTAAATTTGTGAGTGATAACCTACAAAATTTTCATAATGAGATAAATCTCTAGGTCTATATGGATTATAAATCGTAACAACTAATCCAGGAAATTTTCGCCCGATACGGCTTGTTGCTTGAATATATTCAGAATTTTGCTTTGGCTGACCAGTAACCGTCATTAAACCCAATCTGTCGACATCCATACCTACAGCAATCATATTTGTTGCAATAGCAGTATCTAAACATCTTTTATCACTAAATGGATATTCTAATTGCTGTAACAATTTACTAATTTCACCAGCGTTTTTTCTAGATGTAATTTCTATATTTTTTGATGCAAACAATTGACGTGTTTTTGAATATTTATATCTATTTTTAATTCTATTTATTCTTTTTGGTATGTCGTCTTGTAATAAACGGACAGTACCGCCTAATTCACGAACACTATTGAAATAGCCAATTAGTGTATAATACGGGTCAATCCATTTTTTACATTCTTCGTCTTGACTTAATTCAAACGCCTTTTGCAGTAGCACAGCATAAACTCTTAACTGTGTTGTTTTCATAGATTGTCCAAAGGCGCTAATGCCTACATATTTTCTAAAAGGATTTTCAGCTAAGTCTAATTCTTTAATAAAAAAACTGTCTCTAATATCAAATCCATTTGATGGAAATTTTGAAAGATTTTTTCTACCATACAGACATTTTGTTTGTTCATTAGCATTTTTAATAGTTGCTGTAGACACTACATATTTAGGTTTGATTTCTACGCCATTTAAATTGTACGAGCAAAGTTTATCAACCATTGTTTCGTATGCACCATAAATGGTCCCTAGTGGGCCAGTAATTAAGTGTAACTCATCTTGAATAATTAACTCTGGTGGCAAGAATGGTTTTATATTTATAGATTTTTTTTCTGGTTTTTTACCTATTGCACAATATCCTTTAACGGATTTATGAGAAACTCTTCCAAATAAGTTGTTCACCTCAACTTTCCAAGGTAACGTTGCAAATTTATCAACAGTTGATAAGATTACTGTTGGACACTTTGCATATATTTCTTCATCAACTAAATAAACAGGAATCGCTAAGCGATGATCTCTGTATTTATAAAACATACATTTATCATCATGACAATAAATTTCTATTTTACGATTTTCATAATCAATACAATAGTCTTTTTCATCAAGCTCAGTCCCACACAAAGGACAGGTTAGTAATTGTTTGTATAATAAAGATCGTTTGCCATTCCCAGCAACATCTTCTTTCAATTCGTCAAATTTATTTGGTGTAACATTGCCACCGACCCAAAAGCCGATAGAAAAAGGTTCTTTACCATATTTAGGAGAACTTGGATTTTTTATCTCTTCATTATTTCTTTCAATTTCTGCCGCAACAATCATTTTTGTTAAACGGTCCCTTTGTTGAGTCGTAAGCAATCGCAATGTATATCTCAATATAACAGAAACCCCGCCATCACAGTTATAGTTCCCTATGTCTTTCTTTAATCTTCTTAATGCTATGGTAAATGCAATAAGTCCCAGATACGCCTCTGTTTTTCCGCCACCTGTAGGGAAGTATAGTAAATCAACAATTTCTCTATCTTCTGATTGTGGTTTTGCTATAGATTCAATGTTCATTAAAATAAATGCTAATTGGAAAGGTCTCCAAGAAAAATTATTCGTTTCTATTCTTGGATCAACAAAATCAGATAAAGAACATTCAATTTGTTTACCTTTATCATCTTTTTTGCCATGTTTTTTAGCAAAATTTTTAATTGCATTTTGTAAAAACATAACTCTATTCATAAAACAAAAAGCATCTCTTATTTGCTCATCTGAATAAATTAAATCAATGCCTTTTTTTATTCGTTGTAATGATTTCTTACAGTCGTTTATAACTGTTTTGCCTTCATTGTTTCTAAATTGTTCATTCTCCATTTTAGGTGAATTTTCCAAGTTGGTAATTATCCAATTTTGATATTCATTAAAAAGGTTTAATAAGCGAGCATGTATTTCTTCGTTTTTTGTAGGATTTATCATATTTGAAGTAGAAAAAATGTTTTTTTCAAAGCATAATAAATCTGCGCTAACTCCAGGAATTTCATATTCTGGTATAAAAGTAGTTCCAATAGAATAAGCAGATGAAATGTCTTGTTTTTCCCAAACAGCTGCGCATCCACGTCCTCTCGCAAAAATAGGTCTTTGTTCATAGTAAAATTCATCTTGAGCTAATCTGTCTCTACATAGATGTTCTGGTATAAAAATTGATTGATTGTTTTCTTCAGAAACAGAGAATTCTGTTTGAAAAATAATATCATTTAGTTCACAGTCACTTTTTTTCTTGTTGTTATACATGTGTATTGAAATAAGTGCGTAACCATTTTTTAAGTTAATTTTTGTATAATGTATTTTTATACTTTGATCAATATTTAATGGAATATCTTCGTTATTTTTGTCAGAAGACAAATTTAATATTATTGTATCATTCTGAGGCAATCTTTGATATTTATATTTTTCTTTTTCTTTTCCATCTTTATCTAAATAAGGTTCTTTTATTTTATTATAAATACCCCAAGAACAGTTTACTTTTAGTTTTGTAGGTTTATCTTTGATATAAAAGCTTACACCAATAGAAGATTGTTTTTGAAAATTGCTAGGTATTATCTGGTTGTCATCATCCTCATCCATTGTTGAGAAATCATCAAGATCTTCATTATCATTGTCGTCCAATATTTGCTCTGTTAATGAATCATTTTCTATGGTTCTTGCATCTCTTGGATATAAAATCCCTATCAAATATGCATATGCTGGACTTTCATCAAGGATTTCTTCAGGAGCTTCTGGACCAATTAAATCTACTTTAAGGGCTTCAATAAGACTACTTCTTAATTGAGCATATTTTTGTTTATCATTCATTTACACCTCCTCAACGGGCTCAGATAATCCCAAAACAAATTTACAAGTGTTTCCTGTTTTAATGTTATTATCTTTTATTAGGCAGTATACCCAAGGTTTGTTATCTGGGTCAATTTCAGTTGCATACTTACACCATTTTTTAGCCTCTTGTGCCTTAGCAACAACTTCTGGATTTTGAACTTCATTGGACGCTTTTACCTCAACCATATATTTTTTATCTTTTGTTTCAACTAAAAAATCTGGGGTATATTGAGATCCTGCTTGCCAGAAAATACCCATTTGATTGAGTGGAGGTTTGATCCATTTAATAACATCTGTATCTTCTTCTAAAACTACAGAAAAAAGTCTTTCACTATCGCTATCAAAGCTATTCTCTTCGTAATAAGATTTTTTATATCCATTAAATAAATATCTTCCGATTTTGTTTTTTTCTTGAATTTGCGTCTTATAATTTACAACTCCATCAACTTTTACAGCTTTGGTGAAAGATTTGAAAATTAGCAGGTTTTTCTGTTTGTTACAAATTTCTTTTGTTTCTACTTGAGCATTTTTATTGATTTGATTAATAATATCTTCAGTAATAATAGTTGCATATCTTCTTATTATTGCTTTCTTTTCATCGTCTGTCCCTGATATTTGAGATAAATAACTATTTACAATTCCTAAAATATAATCAACTGATTCTTCTGCTGAAATATCTGTCATTCTATCAAACACTGCACATGCAAGTAAATTAACAGGATCGCTAACCTCAAGAGCATACGCATCAACCGTTTCAAGAAATTTATTATTTATAATATCATATCTCTCAATTTTTGATTTTTCTAATTCAAAACTTTGGATGTTTACTTTTGGAGTAAAGTCTTTGTAATGTTTCGTTGAACTACTTTGGATTGATATCATAGGTACAGAAATTGCGACTCTAGAATATGTCTTTAGTTTTTCTTTAAATTGTTTTTTGATTTCTTCAACATTTGCTTCCTCTGGTTTGGTTTCTTCTGGTTGAGTTTCAAACAAGGTGAGTTGTCCATTATCCTTTTTTTCTTTCTTTTTGTTTTGAGAACCATAATTTTTATAATAAGCCATCCATAGATCATCTACAGTTTTTTCGTTTTGCAAATCATTAAAAGTTTTTACTGCCAATGTTGATGTAAGCATATCTAAAAGAGATAGTTGGGGCTCATTCATTGTAGGTTCAATGTTTATACTTTTTGTTTTTTCTTGATCTTGATCATCCAAGTTCTTATATTTAAAGATTGGATTATTTTTTATATCTTCAACAAGTTCTCTATAATGATCGTGAGCTACAATATCAAGAGTGTCAATTTCTTCATTACCAGTAATTGCTCCAAATGGCAATCTTAAGCCTCTACCAATAGTTTGCATTGCTAAAATATCGCTTTTTGCAGCATTTAAAGGGATAATAGTAAACAAATTATTAACATCCCAGCCTTCTTTTAACTTATAGACATGCAAAACAATTTCTATTGGATTACTTGAATTTTCAATAGAAATTAATTTTGCGATATTTTCATCTGATTCTTCGCCAGTCATATTAGAGTGAATTTCAATGACTTTATTTTTATAAGCGCCATTTTCAAAATTATCTGAATCAATAAGGGCTCTTATTTTTTTAGCATGATTTGTATCTTTGCATGCGATTAAAACAATTGGTTTTACGTATTGTAGGTTATTGTCTGAACAAAACTGTTTAATTGCTTGTTTTCTTTTTTCATGAAGAGTTATTCCGTCATGAATTTTCATTTCCTCAATATCATCAGGGGAGTATCCTGCAGTATTTGTTCTTCCCATGACAACTGGGATTTTTAAATATTTGCCTGCACCTTTTTCTAGCCCATAAGAATAAATAATATTTCTATTTGTACTCTTTGGAGTGGCAGTAAATTCAAGCCCCAATATTGGTTTTAAATAACTTATAGCTCTCATAGAGGCTGGAGCATAATACCTGTGGGCTTCATCCATGCAGATAACTAGGTCATCAAAGTTCGCCAGAACATCAGCAAAAGACATCCCTAATGTCTCTTGATATTTGTAAAAGTTAAATTTTACATCACCACGATTAAATATTTTACCAATATTAAAGATGAAAATTTCTATTTCTGAAGTTTTTTCAAATTCAAATTGACCTTGCACGTAGCGAACAGGATATTTCACATAATTATCACCATCGTATACTTTTGGTCTACCCATTTCGCTTTCTAAGCCTTTAAATATGTACTTAGGGTGGTTTGGATTAGATTCTCTTTTTAACTTCTCATAAATTGTATTTCCTGGAGCCAAAATAAAGAAATGTTTGTATCCTTTTGTTTTGTATAAGTAGTAAATAGAAGCTCCCATCAATCTAGTTTTACCAATACCTGTTGTCATATTGAAACAAAAAGAAGGAAAGGTGAATTCATCTGCGACTTTGATTTTTTTATTGTTTTCGCAATTTTCCGTTGCAACTTGTTCAATAGCTTCTTTTGTGTTAACTTTATAATCACAATTCCTAGAGATCTTATCAAGGTAAGACAATGCTTCTGCTTGTGGTTCTCTTAAACTCATTGCATAGTTAATTTCATTTAATATACTCATTATCGCACCTCACTTTCAAATTTACATTTTTTTAATAAGTCTTTCGGAATTTTCTTTACAACAATATTGTCTGGCAATCTTAAATCAGTAGCAAATTTTGTGCTATAAATTAATAGTGATTGTTTTTCAGAAAGTTCTTTGCTTAAGTTTTTGATATATTCCGCATTAACAAATTCTGTTGTAATATGTATAAATCGATTTTCTGAAGATTTTCCATGGAAAGATCCCTCAATCATATAGTCAAATCCTTCAATTTTACAAATGGCTTCACACATCATTTCAAATGTATAATTAGGATTTATTTGGTAGATAGGGAGTTTTTTATTCTTAACTAGTAATGATTCTGCTAATTCATAAAATTTGTATCCGCCGCCGCCTTGCCAATTAACATTGTCAGTTATTCCTCCAGTATCGTTTCCAGATATTATTTTATCCATTCTAATTTTACAGTGGGAATATGCCTGTTCTCCCATTTCTATACCAATCCATTTTCTATGCATTTTATGCGCAGTAGCAGCTGTACTACCAGAGCCCAAAAAACTATCTAACACATAATCTCCTTCATCTGTTGCCATTTCAAAAACCCGTTGCATTAATGTCTCAGGCTTTTTCCCCATAGGAAATAAAACTCCACCTTCTTTTGTAACATTAATCCAACTAAAGCCATCCCAAAATGTACCTATTTTTTCTTTTTTATAAATTGTTTTTTTGATTTTTTCAGCTGTGTCTTTTAACCAAATTACCAAAACTTTTTGTTTTCCCATAAAAATCAATTCTTTCTTTTTGCCTTTATCTTTACCAGTTTTAGGTAAATATGTAGCAATATACATATTGTTTTCAGAATCTGTTGCTTCCCAGACTCTAGTTCTAATAGATGTCTGTGCATTAGTTGTAGTCATTATTTTATCATAATACTTCTCATATACTTCTTGTTCGGAAATTCCTTCTAAAATAGATACTTGTTTTACACTTTTTATTTCATAATTGTTTACTTTTTCAATTACAATATCATCACCAGTTCCATCTTTGATTGTTTTTAAATACTGTCTGTTAGAACATTGATATAAAACACTTGTGTATTTAAAGCTTTTGTTATCTTCTTTCATCTTCTGAATATAAGTCGTTAGTTCTGTTCTTTTGTAGACAGGTTTAAACGGAATAAAACTATTAAAGTTTTTTGAATATATTAAAATATATTCTATATTCTTTTTTAATCTCTTATCTTCGCCACCGCCAGAAGCTCCTGCACTGACTTTTGCTTGTACTGAGACCATATTTACAAAATTAGACCTTCCAAATATTTCATCACACAAAACCTTTAAGTATGCCTGCTCATTATCATCTATTTGGATAAATATGGTACCATCTTCTCTCAATAATTTTCTCAACATCTCAAGACGTGGCTTCATCATACATAACCATTCACTATGTTCTAGTCCATCTTCATAATATTCAAAAGCAGATCCAGTATTGTAGGGAGGATCAATATAAATGCATTTAATTTTCCCAGTAAAATCTTTCTCAAGAGCCTTTAATGCCAAAAGATTATCTCCATGGATAAGCATATTCTCAGTGTTTGGATCGCCATAAGACTTTGATTTGTCTTCAACCAATATTCTTGGTTCAAGTTTTATTTCTTCGTTTTTACCAACCCAGGTTAGTTCTAATTTTCCTTCTAATTTCATATTTTTCTCCTGTTAGAATTTTACCACAAAATCTACTATAAATATAGGTTTTATTTCAATCTTATTATTAAAGTCTTCAATTTCTTTTTTACCATCTTCTTCGATCTTTGCAACTCTGTCCATAAACTTTGATTGAAAGTCTTCGAGTAGTTTCTGTTTTTTCTCAATTTCTTTTCTTATATCAGCTTTTTCATAAATATTTGTTGATTCTCTTTCTTGCATTCTCATTTCAAATATTTCATGTTTTCTATCGTCAATTTCCAAGTTCAATTGTTCTTTCTGAATTTCCATCCAGTTATTAACTTTTTTTGTATTGTATTGTTCCAGCTCTTTAAAACGACTATTAATTTTATTTGTTAAATCATTTTGAATTTGCTCGTATGTTTTATTTACTCCATAGTCTGTTTTTGCTGTCCATTTCAAATTTTCCTGCGGTATTTTATTTAATTCTTCAATTATTTCTTTTTCTGATAAGTCCACATATCTTCCATCATCGTCACACGCAACAAGAACAGGTTCAACAAGGTTATCTGCTCGATATATTTGTCCTATAAATACATATCCATTTTCCAATAAATATTTTGAGGTGTCTCCGCCAACCGTATAAATCCTTGGCTTGGTTGTTATTTTTTCTTCCACTTCTGGTATTGCATTCCAATATTCCAAGTCATCTAAGTATTGATTCATTAAAGTTCTTGTTTTGTCAATATCTTCAATTTTTTCTTCAGATGTTTTTGTTGACAAAATGTTTTTTAACTGTTTAACTTTACTGCCAATAGTTCCACGTTTTGAGTCTATTTCTTTTTCCAATCTATCAAATGCTACATCAAACTCTTTAGCACTATTACATTTCTGATAAATTTCCAAGATTTTGTTTTCAAAATTCGACCCAGATTCCAAAACGCCTAGGGCAGAATCAGATGCGCCAAATACACCATTAAACAATTCAAACTTTTTGGTTAAGATATCATAAACTCTTTTATCTGCAGCATTTTCTATATTCAAAAAGTTTATGGCAAGTACATCATATTTTTGCCCATATCTGTGGCATCTGCCAATTCTTTGCTCAATTCTCTGAGGGTTCCAAGGTAAATCAAAATTAATAATTGTATTGCAAAATTGTAGGTTTAAACCTTCAGCACCCGCATCGGTTAAAATCAAAACTTTTGCATTATTTTTAAAATAATCAACTATTGCATGTTTAAATTCAACACTTCTACCGTAATCAACATTTCCAAAGTTTTTTACCTGCCAAGCATTATATATCTTTTTTGATAATTCATCATGCATGTTTCCATTGAACAATAGAACGTCGTCTTCTTCAAAGCCTTCATTACGGAGTTCTTTAGCAATATATTTTTGAGTTCTCATTGATTCGGTAAATATTACAACTTTGTTTTCAATGCCTAGTTTGTTCTGTTCCTCAAATGCTAATGCAATAGCTCTTTTTAATGCTCCAATTTTTGCATTTGTTTTAACTTGTTCTGCTATATATAAAATATTATTAACTTCATTGATTTCTCTCTGAATTTGTTCTTTGCGAATTTGTAAATCTTCTGATTCCTGTTCGTCTATAGAATCTTCAACCTCATCTTCAGCATATTGCCAGAACAAATCAAATCCTTCTTGTGCGTCCTTTGACTTTGTTCCTTCATATAACTTTTCAAGTCTATCCTTAATAACTTCAAAAGTCTCTATCACAGCTTTGCTTGAAGAAGCCAAGAGCTTTCTTATAACCAAAATGATAAAATTTTTTATATTTCCACTTGGGAAAGAATAAAGATTGTCTTGCTTTAAGAACTCATTTACAGCCACATATAAAGCTTTTTCCTCTTTTGTTAATGTAAAATCACAAGTAAAGCAATCTCTGTTTGTAAATTTTAGGTATTTTACATCTTTTCTTAAAGTTCTGTAGAGAACCGGTCTTAGACATTCTTTTAAATCTTTATAGTCTTGTGCGACTTCATATTTTTTTTCAAATAATCTTTGATCTCCAAATATTCTTTCATCAATATATGAAACCAAGCCATGTAAATCTTTGAGCGAATTTTGCAGTGGAGTTGCAGTAATTAATATTTTTGGAATTCCTTTTGTTACATCATATAAAGCTTTAGCCCTTTTTGTTCCTCTAAACACATTCCTTAAATTATGGGCTTCATCAATAAATACACAATCCCACATAACTTTATTGAATTTTTTAATTAGCTTTGATGAAAAATCATATGAACATAATACAATTCTAAGTTTACCTCTTTCTTCTAACCAATTTTTAATTCCATAATAATCTCTTTTGGTTTCATAATTTGTTAGAATCCTAATTTCTGTTTCTTTAATTTCAAATTTTTCTTCTAATTCAATTTTCCATTGCATTCTTAAAGCAGATGGCAGCACTATTAATAAATGCTTTTTATTATTTTGAATTAAGTATCTGAGTACTAAGCCAGCCTCGATAGTTTTTCCTAAACCAACTTCATCTGCTAAAATGATTCCTCCTGTTCTTAAAGAATCTATGGCAGCACAAAAAGCATCTATTTGATGCGGGTTCTTTTCTATTTTTGAACTCAATAAACAATTAAAAGGTGATTCTTGTAACTGTTTTCTTTTGTGTTCGCCATATTTTTCTATAAGTACATTCATTTTATTAATCCTTTTTTAATAGTTTTTTAATACCTTTCGCGATGGCTTCTGCCATTAGTGGTGGTACTGCATTGCCAATTTGTCTAAACGCCGCAGTTCTTCCACCTTCAAAATAGTAACTATCTGGGAACGATTGTATTCGTGCTGCTTCTCTTACTGAAATTGATCTTGCTTGTTTAATGTCTGGGTGTATAAAGTAGTGACCATCTTTAGATATGTGAGCCATCATAGTATGACATGCATTTGTATCTCCCTCAACGACCTTAAATCTGTCCACAAAAGATTTCCTATTCTTATGAGTTTTTAACTCTTCTGGTAACTCATCATAATGCAATCTCTTATGTCCATTATTCCATTGTTCAATTGTTTTTTTGTATATTTCTCTATCTCTATCAATATGTGGTCTAGCTACATGCTGAGTAAGAATATCATCATTTGATTTTATCTTTGATTTGATTAGATAATTATTTATTGGACAAGATTTGTATTGATTTTTTTCTTGTCCAGGTTCTAATGCTGGCAAATCGGCAAACATTTCATTTATGGTAGTTTTATCAATGAATTCTTTAAATTCAGGATATTTTAAATTGGTGTCTTTTAACCAACCAACAATAATGACTCTTTTTCTTGATTGCTTAACACCAAATTTATCAGCCTCCAATATTTTGTCTTCAACAATATAACCACATCTTTTCGCTAGCAGTTTAAAGTTGTTATAGAATTTTCCGTTTTGCGCACTTAACAGGCCTGTCACATTTTCAAAGACAAACATTTTTGGTTTGTATTTTTTTAAAAATTCACAATAAAGTTTATATAAATAATTTCTGGGATCATCTTCAACTTTTTCGTTGTTTTCAATTTTAATTTTATCCTGCGCTAATTTTATAGATCTTCCAACAAGTGAATAAGCCTGACAGGGCGGACCTCCAATAATTACATCTACTGTATCACCATTCAATATATCATTGATTTTTTTATAAATATCAGATAATGATTCCTTTGATATTGTTTCACACATACATGTATCTAATAATTGTTGAGGGATGTTTTTATACAATTCAGATCTTGTTATATTATTTTTTAAGTAATTATTGTAAACGCCTATTTTGTGATTTTTTAAAAGATAATGATAAGCCATTCTCGTTTTAAGAGTATTTACTGCCTCTTTATCCATTTCTATATGTGCAATAGGAGAAAATCCGGCTCTAACAAATCCTTCTGAAAGTCCTCCAGCACCAGCAAACAAATCTATAAATTTTAAACAACTTTTTGTCATACTTTCTCCTTATTACTGTTGTTTGTTTTTGGTTATATTATTGAGCTTTAAGATTTTTTGTAATTTCCTTAAAGAATTCAACACTCCAAATATCTAGTTTAGTTTTGTCTTTTACGAATGGCAAAACATCTTGTTTTGCATGATCTACATTGAGATTGTTAAATCTTTCGTTTAATAATGCTTTAAGATTTTCAATAGTTAGATCGTAGTTTTCATCAATAAATTTTGATTGAACTAACTTTGCTTTTAAGTTTTGCAAATTGACTTTTGCTCCAATAGACAAGAAGAATACATAATCGTAAAAATCTCTGCCTTTAACTCTCGACTTCCAGTTTCTGCACAAGCAAGCATGAATTTTGCCTGCAAACAATGATGGTAGATCATATAGCCTTACCTGATATGGTGAAGGAAGTAATCCGAACTTTGTTTCATAAGTTGCACCAACTGGTGGGTTGACATCTACTTCAAACTTAATTCTAATAAGTTCATCTCTGCTTATAAACTTTGTATCATCGCCATTTTCATAAAAGGTCAATATGTGTTCTTTTGTATTTCCTTTAAGAAAGGCTGATTTAATATTTGAATCTATGGATTTAATTTTTTCTTGTACGCTGAAATCAAGCCCTAAAGACCTTGTTTCATTTTCGATATAAGGAAAGTATTTGGTTAAATCAAAGTTAGGATCTTGTGTCACTAGTGAAAAATCTAAATCTTCACTAAATCTATCCAAGTTATAAAATATTCTAAGAGCCGTGCCACCATAGAATGCGACTTCTTTAAAAAATCCACCACGAGACAATCCACAGAGAACAATCTCCTGGACAACTTCCTTAATTGCATTTTTCTTATCTTCAATATTGTTTATCTTGTATTTAGATAGCATCTGATTTAATACTTGTTGCATTTATTTTTCTCCTTTTAGAAATTTTACTAAAATATTTAAATTTGTTGAATGATAAAGTGGAGCAAGCTTCAAAATCTCTTCTCTATTAAGTTCATTTAATCTATCTTCATCGATTCTTAAATCTTCAAATAATAATGCTTTTAAGTCTTTAACGCTTTTTACAGGTGATATTGTGTATAACTTGTCGCAAAGTGCTTTTTCTGGTGTTGCAACTTGGTATGAATAAACCCCATCATTGATAACATTAACACCTAAACTAAATACTGCGTTTGGAACATCCCTATAAACAAAAGTACCAAATTTGTTTGTATATGTTTTAATTTTCTTCTTGTTATATGTCGCACAAGTAACAGTTTTGTATATCGCCTCTGGAATTAGTCCTTGGTAATGCAATACATAATCAAACGATATATAAGATGGCCCATAAATAAATTGTGCAAGGTATGGAGCAAAAGCATTTGGATCAGTTTCGTATATTCCCTTAACTAAAGGAAATAATTTCCCATTTTTTATATCTCTTGCAATTCTAGCTTTAGGATCGGCTAGATTCTTATAGTATTCTCTTAATTGTTGGCTAGTGATAACCATATTATTTCCTCCAGATAGCTGTATTTTATCACACTTTCTGGAGAAAATCAACTATTTTTAATATTATTTTCTCCAAATAGCTGAGTTTTTCTCATCTTTCTGGAGAGAATATGATATTTTTTATTATATTTCTTTAAATGACTTGCAAAAGAAATATATTTACGGTAAAACACAAACACCTTTGAGGTGGGCTATGAAAAAGATTGTTGAGCTTGTAAATATGAGTTTTAAGAATTCACAAGAGTATTTTAAGAAAAGTATTGATATTCAACACATTAAGGCTAAGTTAGTTGAAACATTGTCAGCAGAGCAAAAGCGATTGTTTGATGAATTGTTGACAAGCATGTATAGGCTTCACAACTTAGACATTGAAGAAAATATAATTCATACCTACAATATTTGCAAAGAGGTTTTTAAACTAAGATAGACCTAAACATTAGTAGTCAAGGAGATAATATGAAAGCAAGATTTGTTTGCAAAATGCCAGATGCGAGACTTGTGCGCAATGCCATTGATCGCAATGAAGGTAAATTGCATGAGTATATTGTTGAAAGAACAATTTATCTTCCAAAAGAAAAGTTTATTCATTTTAGAAGTCATTTGCTTGATGATAACGATGAACTCATCAATTACAAAAATGAAATGTATGTTGATGAAAATAATGTTTGGCATGTGTTAATGTTTTGCAACATGCAAAGTGACATTATGATCCTGGTATATAGTGACGGCGAAGAATATGCCAAATATGTTTCTATAATTTCAAATGGAGGTGAGAAAGTTGAACCACGTTTTGCAACTAGAAATAGGTATAATTGAAAAATACGATTTTTTATGATATAATCATATCATGAATTATATTATTGATACTAATATCGCATATTATTTATCAGGAATAATACCCTGTGATAAAAATTTTGATATAACAAAATTTAGAAATGATCAGAATGATAAATTTATATCATCTGTTTCTTTATTGGAATTGTACATAAAATATGAAAATTCGTTAGATATATTTAAGCAAATAATAAAGTCCCTGCTAGACAATAATATTGGTATTATAGTTTATGGACATGATATTAATTTTAATATGAGTTTAACATTTAAAAAATTGTATTTTAAACCAAAAAGTTATCTGAAAAGAATTTTTGAATATTTCAAAAAAACATATCTAAAAATTTTTGTCGCAAAAATAGAATATCTCGGAATTTTAATAGGATCATTTTATTATGGCTTAAATATGTTACTTGAAAACAAAACACTGAAACTAAAAGATTTCAATTTCCCTTTCATATCATTAAAAGATCATGGGGATGAAATAATAAAAAATCAAATGGAAAAAGATATTATAGATTACTGGCATAATAATAATCCACAAAATCGTAATAGAATTTATAGCAATATAAGAGGTTTGA
>Ga0265299_10001701_pt1 | contig 24236 bp, 24 predicted proteins | sample AusTroGonzalo_MG_4_FD_193485 | JGI IMG/M metagenome (GOLD analysis project Ga0265299, IMG submission 193485) | Bovine rumen microbial communities from tropical cattle in Woodstock, Queensland, Australia - Gonzalo_02 | ecosystem: Host-associated > Mammals > Digestive system > Stomach > Rumen ... | reverse complement strand
ACCGTAACAGCTTCGTTGTTGATTAAGACTTCACATTTTTTAACCATTTTAATCACCACCGAAATCTAAAAAGAGCCACCTTTCGATGGCTCTTTATTTAATTCAATTATAATTATTCAGTAACAGTTACTGTAATAACCTTAGTCTGAGAAGCTGTGTCTGTTAATGTAACTGTGTAAGTTCCAGCAGTAGCATCATCATCCGCAGAGATAATTACTGTGTCGCTATCACCAGAGATGACCGCCTTAACCTTTGTTGCAGTCACGTTAGAGCTATCCTTAACAGCAGCAGTTACAGTACCAGTCGCACCAGTAATTCTGATGTCGGGAGCTGTGCCGCCCTGTGCGATACTAATTGTGTCAACATTTACGCCCAACTCAACTTCACCAGCGTCATCAATTTCAACCATATCAAAGATATTGCCGTTTTTGTCCTCAAGTAAATCAAAATTGAGTGTTACAGTTGCAGGGTCGCCCTCTGAGCTGAATGAAAGCTCAAAATCTCTCTGAACAGAGGCTTTGTAAGCAATCATCTTAAATGGTGTAAATACGCCATTCTCGTCCTTATCAACAGTAGACATTGTGATAAAGTAATCTTTAGGCAACTTCTTGTTGTTGAAAGAAACCTTCTTAACACCAGAAGACTTAGATACAACATAACCAACCTCATATTTTCTACCAGCAACGATGTCGGCATTGGTTGTAGCTGTAAATGTGCCTGCTGAATATGTACCAGCGATTACAGAGCTGTCATCGCCGAAAGAGCCTTCGGGATAAGCAAATACTGAACCAGCCTGAATAGTACCATTTGTAATTGTAGGTAGAGTCAACGAACCATTAGCAACAGCGGTAACAGTCGCTTTATCAGGATAGATAGCGGTTGACTCAACAACGCCATCAGAAAGCAGAGCGAAGAATTTGAAAGGATAAACCTGTGCCTCAATGCTCATTGTGCCCTCTAACGGGTCTTGGAACGCGATTCTCTTGCTGCCTTTAGCCATAGCGTAAACGCTCTCGCCAGTTAAGCCAGCAGTTGTAGTATTGGCTGTATCAAAGAAAAGATAGGGAGCCATTGTCTTTAAAATACGAATATCAACGTCGCATACGCTTCTATTAGCCTTGTTATAATCTGGCATATATTTCACTCCTTATTAATAAAAAAATTGCCCGCTTTACAGCGGACTTGTGTTACTCATAAATATTTTTATACCAAAGCTCGGAATTAAAAGTATTCTTCTCGTCGCCCCAAACTGAAACACCTCTCGCATTAATGTTATACATTTCATTGTTTTGGAGTTTCTTGAATGAGTCAACTAATTGGAACACCGTCATATCCCATACATTTATAGGATTTATTGAAAAATGCCTATTCGATACGGACGATATGATATTTGCAAAAGTCAAATTCTTATCGTTACCGTCTTTCTTAGCTTTTTCTTCTTGAGCTTTTTTCATTCTTTTCATAAGTTTTTGAGCCAATTTATTTTTATATTTTGGTTGCTCCTCTTCTTTTGGCTCAGTATAAATTGCGCAAATTTGCTGTAAAACAATTAACACATCAATAAAATTCTCGGCATTAATTATTCCCGAAATATCATCAGGTTTCATATCTTCTAAGTTTTCAACTTCAGCATTTAATAAAAAAAATCCCTCTTTTGTGAAAAACACGGTTTCCTCAAAAAAGAAATTAAAAATAGCCATATATTGTTTTTGTAAAACATCATCATATAGCAAAGCGTCATACATTGTGAAATTTTCTTTTTGTTCGGCTGTAAACGATTGCCATATTAATTTGCCTTTTTCATCTTTAAACTTAGTATAATATTCTTCTGGTTTGATTTTCAAAAACAATTTATAAATTCCAAATGCCTCAAATGTTATATCTTTAGCAATTTGTCGCAAGGTATGTTTTTTTATCGTGCCAATAGTCAATTTAATTGGCGCAGGGCTTAATAGGTCTTCATAGCTAAATAGCATATTATCACCTAAAATTAGGAACAGAAAAATTCAAAATGCAACCATAAAACCGTTCCGAGCCATATATGTCAACACTATCAAGTGATAATTCGCCAATACCAAAACTTCTTGCCGTTTCTTCATCTAATAGTGTATCTTCAATCATTTGCGCTAAAATATCCGCGCGATTCCCGATATACCCTTCTTTAGTATAATTGTCTAAAGTATCTCTCTGACATATAACATACATTAAAACAGCACAATGTTTAACTTGTGGTTTTAATACCGGGAATTTCACGTCATAGAAGATATACGAATCAGCGTCTGTCATAGTATCTTCAACAAATAAATGTGATTTGACGTGTTTTTTAAATTCTTCGCGCATTTGAATTGCGCTCATTCCATTTGTATCACCAAGTAATAATTCTCTAATCTCTGGATTCTTGTATAGAGCGAGATGTATTTCTTGTTTAAATTTGCCGCGTTCGGCAGTATTGATTTTACGTTTCATACAACCTCACCACCTAAAATAATGCTTTAATCATAATAGTAATAGTTTTCTTTTCGTAACCATCACCACTAAGAGATAGCTCAAATGATTTATTGATTAATTTTCTGTCATCAATAGAAATACAAATAGAATTATCTACATACTCAATATGCAATTTTTCCGTAAAATCACAAGCTATTTCCCAATTAGGTTCTACATTCTTTTCGTTTCCGAATGAATCATAGAACTTCGCAGTAAATATGGTGGGTTCAAGTCCGTTATACACCGTATATTCATCAGCCTCAATATTAGACCTTATGTTTGTTTCAATTTTTTCTGCGGGTATATTAGACTGTTCACATAACCAATAGCCATTATCTTCGATAACATAGTAGCCGTCTTTTTCTTGCTGTTCATCTTGAGTAACCATAAACTCAAAATGTCCACTATCTATGTAATCATATAAAACAGAATCGGCTCTCGTAACTCTATATGTTATTAAAGATTTACTAAAGTCAGATTCTTTTTTATTCGCCAACTCTTTTTCATAAACTTGGCAGCGTCTATCAATAATAAATCGCATACCAGTTTTTATCATCATACTTTCGTCATCGTTGGCAGTAGCAATAAGCAACTGGTCGCTTCGGTAATTAAAGAAATTAAATCTTATGCTGGTTTCACCGTTATTATATTGAGATGCAGATATAACATTAGCCCATCGTTGTATAATCTTTCCTTCGTCATTAACCCAAGTGAGTTTATAATTACACAATGACATTACGGCTTTTTCATACATTTTATTATCATCAACAAGACCAACTATAAGCCAATAGCGGTCTTTATACTTAACGTACATTCCCGCTTTGCAAGTCCCGATTGGTACAAATAATGTTCTAACCAAAGATTTTAATTTAGTATCTTGAACAGTATTTTGAACAATCGCCCTTATTGGTTTGCAATCAGATAAATCACAATTACAAATTTCTACATTAACCGCAGCTTCAGAATTAAGTATTTCTGCAAACCCCTCTTCTGCGAAATCATTGAAAGCATCATCTTCAAAACCGCTTACTTGCGCGTGAGGTGTCTTAATTAAATACCATTCCTTTGCCATAAAATCACCGCCTTAAACATAAGCGGTGGGCTTTTGATTAGCTATCATCTGAGATGATTTAGAAACATCGTATTCTAATTCATTTCTCGCGGCGGTTTTCGAGCCATTATTGCCGTCGATGCTTAAATCCTTTCCAACGATTGAAATACGCTTATTAACCTTTGAAACTTCGCGCTCTTGATAACTTTGTTTCATAAACGCCGCCAAAGTATCAATAGCATATCTATCAAGTTTTTGTGGAAATATTAAGTTTTCTTCATCGAATGTTAATGGGTCTAATTCAACCGAAAACCGTGCAACCGCTTTGAGCAACCATTCAAATTCCAAAGCTTCTGGAATGATACTCTTATCTTGGAATGAGGCTTCAAAGCTATCATAAACCTCTTGGGCTTGTGTAGTAGCCATAAATACCTCCTTGTCGATTATTAAATTTTTCTTAGTTTATATCCTGTGTAATCTTCGACGAAACAAATCTTGCTATAATCATTTAGTCTTAGCTTTTTAATTGCCTGAACTGCCGCATACATTTCTGCACGAGTAACAATCGCCTGTGTAAACTCATCTTCAAATTTGTCTATATTCTTAATAGCAAATAATTGTTTAATTCTTGCCTCAGAAAAACAAACTTGCTTGCGGTCTTCATCTGTTGAATCAAAACCGACTTCCTCTCTGGTTGGTGCATCGTCAATAATTAATGTTGCGTGGCTACCATATCCATCAATACCTGTGAAAAGTTTATTTCCGCTATTTACTTGCGCAATAATCTCATTTCTTGTAAGCCTTGTAAGACCATTTGGAGAAACCAAGAGGTCTCCGGGTGTATCAATTTTTGCAAATGCGACATTCCAATTTGCAATATTTCTAACTACAACCTTTTCATCAAGATTTAAAGGCTTATTTGTTTCTTTATTATCTGCCATAATTCAATACCTCATTTCAACTATTTATTATGATTTCAACTAAAATTTATTTTTCATTTGTCTGTACGAATCAATAATTGCATCCAAACGCTTGGATTTTTTGAAAACCCAATAGCGTTTGCCGTTTTTATTATTGTTTCTCGAAGCGCAACAACGCTCGCCAAAAGCCGAAAGATAATGAAATTGTTTAACAGAATAACAGTAATAATTATTGTTATTTTCAACTTTCATCGTTATCTCTCCTGTATATAGAAAAGGTGAGGTATGGAAACCATACCCCACCATATATCAATAAAATAATGTTTTTATTTAGATTTTATATTGCAATTACGCAATATCAAGACCACCAATGCTCTTGTCATAGATGAATCCAACTTCATCCTCACGAGTCTTAGCAACATCACAACCAACCTCGATGTCGAAGCGAGTAAGAACTTTACCACTCTTAACATCGTTGCCAGAGAATGAAGTTAAGCCGCCACGAGTATAAGTAGCGATAGGAGAATCCTCACCGTTCTTTGTTGTAACGATAGCAAGACCAGCAGGGAATAGAGTCTCATAGTTGCTACCATCATCATTTAACTTATACTTGTTGTAAGGATTAGCCATCTCAACGATAGATGTGCCGTTGTAATCTTTGATAAGACCTGTCTGAGCAATCTCGTCAAGAACCTTCTGTGATACATTATAGTGGTTGTGTTCGCCTGTGTATGTAATCCAAGGAATAAACTGCGATACGATAGCGTAATCACCGATTACTGAAGGACGACCATTTCTACGAATCTTTGTAAGAATTGCATCAACAGCAGTCTTTGTTAAGCCATTAGCCTCAAGCAGATATTTAACGCCAGTAGCGTCCTTAACTTGTTTGTATGTACGAAGTAAGATTTCAGCCTTTGCGTTATTAAGAATATCAATCTTAACCTGTGAAAGAGCTTCGTTCTCTTTTGTCATATCGCCCTTAGAAACTCTGCGATAATCAACCTCGAAACCGCCAGATACTGTGAAAGTACCAACAGGGTATCTTGTAACAGTTTTAGCAGGGAATACTACGTCGCCAGTAGGAGCTTGGATGCGTGAACGCTCGCCGCTGTAAACAGTAACTTCGCGCTCGATTGTATCGTCGTAGCCAACATTTTGATAGCTACCGAATACACCCAATAGCTTCATTTCCTGCATAATAGGAGACTGAATAGTAAAACGTCTTAATGTATTGAGTTCAGCCATAGCCAATGTATCATTCTCAGCAGCTCTTGCGCCTAAACCTGCAATATAAGCAGTTACCTTATCGGCTTCGGCTTTATCTGAACAGAATCTGCTGATAGAATCACCAGCGACCATAGCAGAGAAAATTTCAACAATGGGAGAATTTTCATTGAATGAACCGCTGAAATACTCAGAATCCTTAGTAGTATTTTTCATATTAAGTTCAAATGTATTCATTTATTTCATTCCTTTCCGTAGTTTTTATTATTCAGTAGCGTCTGCTGCGGGAGCCCACTTACCAGAAGAGTTAAGTTTTAGAACCTGACCCTCAGTAGCACCTGTTGTATCAACATCTGTTAATCCAGCAAGAGTTGTGATAGGAGCATCACCAGTATTGTCGGCAACGATTACTTTAGCCTTTACAGCTTTTTCAGTAAGAAGTGTCTTATCCGTAACTTTAAAATAAACGCCAGAAGCAGGAGCTTCAGCAATAATTTTTACCTTGTTGTTTGTTGTATCAACAGCAAGAAGAGTTGTGCCAGCAGTAATTGAAGCATAAGACTGACCGTCGCCATAGGCGATGTGTTTCTCGTCGATAACGAGTTTCTGACCTGCCCAAGCATCTACCTGATAGCCATTTAAAAATTCGCCCGCAGGAATTGTAACGCCGTCAACATAAGCGTCGTCGCCTGTGATTGTATTTGAAATTAAGTATGTAATGCCATCAACAACAATAAAATCACCATTCTTTACAGGATTTGCAGAAGTAAGAACGGGATTAATTTTGGCAACGTCCAACATACCAATAGTTTCAATCTTTACCATTTAAAATCATTCCTTTCTATTAAAAAAACTTTGTAATGTCGCCATTATCTTCAAATTTAGGTGTATAACCAACATCACCTAAAATATCATTTAGGCTATTCTGTTCCGCAACTTTCTTTGCGGCATCGGCTTTTGCGGATTTACCAATACCTTCATAAATTTTGCTGATAATAGAATTAATCTCAACATTCTCAGGGTCGGCTTTAAAAGCTTCAATTTCAGCCTTTGCATATGCCTTTTCAGCGTCTGAGAAGTTAGCAATTTTTTCATTCATTTCACTAATACGTTGAGCAGACTTTAACTGACCAAGTTCTTCGCGAAGAGTAGCATTTTCCTCTGTAAGAGAAGCGACTTCTTCTTTCTTGGCATTAAGCTCTGTCTTAACACCCTCAAGCTCGGTCTTAGCAGTTTCAGCCGCAGTAACAGCTTCGGCTTTCTCAGCCTCCATAGCAGTAACAGCTTCGTTCATTTCTGCAACTTTAGCATCGCACTCAGCCTTGTATGTTTCCATTTCAGCCTCTTTGCTGTTGATTTCAGCAACTGTTTCGGCAACAACAGCTTTGATTTTTGCATCATCCATTTTGTCTTGTTCCTCCTTATGTTTATCATTCAGTTCAATCAGTTTGGCAGCAGAGTCGGCTGGGGTAATTCCCAGAAAAACGTAACCAGAATGTATAAATTCCATAGGGATGCGTCCAAATTCTTTATAGCCGTATTTATAGATAATTGTAGGATTATCATCTGTTTTCATAATCTCGATACTGCCGTTTGGATATATTCCTTTTTGTATGTCTTCATCTAACTTAGTAACAAAATTGTGGTAACATTGAGAGTCTATTGTGCCCTCACCAATACACACCGTTTTGATACCGTCTTCAGTTTCAATATCTTTTATATACCCTTTGGTAAATGTACCAACAACAACTGCATTTTCATAAACTGGCTTGCCGTCAATAATATCGGTCAAACCGTGTCCGTGCAATTCTGTTCGGGCTTCATCCATAAACTCACAACGAAGGCTCATTCCTTCGATGCTCGGCAACGCTTTTTCACAATATTCACGCAACCAAGTGATTCCGTTTTCTTGATACTCTGTACCTACCTGATTAACCTCATCCACACAAGCATCGGGAAATATGGTGTATAAAATTGCTTTGAATTTTCTTTTACCGTTTTTGTCTTTTTTACTTGAAATTTCAAATGTTTTCATACGTTTGTTCACCGCCTTTCATCTTTGTGTGTTTATATATATAAAAAGAGAACTCTTGTTAAAGAGCTCTCTCATTGTTGTATTATTTTCTGTCGCTTGGAGATGGTAGGGCATTTCCATTATTATTTCTTGAAGCTATGGTTTTTTCTGATGGATTATCGGTCTTAGGACGACCACTTGTTGCTTGGTCGTTTTTTGATAAAACATAGCTGGTCATATGAACTGGATATTTATTTTCTATATCCATTTCTTTTTCTTTGTCTAATAAAGCAAAGAAAACATCAGCATCAAATCCAGCCGCACTTGCCCAAAGAATTAAACTACCTCGACCTTGAGTATATAACTCCTTGGCATTTTGAACCATCTCTTTTTTATTGACATTGGTTATATGTAAATATCTACAATCAACCCAATTTATAGGGTCTTTAATGATATTTTCAGAAATACATTTATTTAGTTCGCTTTCAATCTGCTCAATATATTGGAATAATTGTGCTGTAATTAATTCAAGGTTCAACTCTTGTGCTGAATAGCTACCACTACCCACGCCATTTAACAATGAAGCCGCAATACCTAAATCAAGGGCGATTCTGTTATTAAGGTTTGACTCATATTTATCGTCAAAAATATCAGTTTTCGCAATATCTAAAGCCTGAATTTTTGTTCCTGCGGCAATAGAAAATACCGATACTCCGCCGCGATTATTCTTTGTCATAATTGCACCCTTAACCGCGTTATGTTGGGCATCTTGTTGTTGTTTTGTAAGGGCGGACGTACCTTTTTCTTTTCCTTCCGGGAAAGTTTGATATATAATACGATTATTTAATTCATCAAGGGTGTTTCTTTTTGTTTGAGTAAAATAATCACTATATAAAATATCATTAATAGCCGCTAATACTAACGGTCTGCCATATTTCTCATCGCGCTTGCTCCCAATCTTATATGTAATGGTTTTTGAATTATCTAATTTAACCCAATTATTTGTTTCAAATCCATCTTTTCCATTAAATCTTTCGTGGTAAGCATCTCGGATTTCTTTTGGGTATTTCCTAAGTTTATTTTCCACATCCTCGCCACTAAAATTTAAGAAATAATCAAGATTAAAAGCCAAAACATATGATGAGTTTTTAATTTGCACAATCTCAGTATAATCAGCGGGCAAAGCTATTAGACTAACATTTTCATTTAAAACATTAAGCTCAATAATATCCCCTTGGCTTTCATTAACCTCAACAACGCTATCAACCTCATAATCGCTCATATATTTTTTATTATCAATAGGTCGTTTTGAAGTCTCAAAATAATAAAAAGCCACACCTTCAACAAAGCCTTTCCAAAGAATATCTCTAACAATTTCTTTGTGCTTTATTTGACGAAGTGTGGTTTCCATAAGCTGTTCATTTTTGCGCTTTTTTTGTGGACTATTGCCGTGTGAAACTATTGCCTTATCTAATGTTGGCATAGCAACAAGATAATCAACTGTATTTCTTAACACGCCATTTGTACCATATAGCCTTAATGAAATTTCCCTAAGAAGTTTGTTATTATTCATAGGGTCTCTCACCAATGACATCCATTGGTCTTGGGAATACAAATCTAAAACATTGAATCCAAAACTCGAATAAGTTTGTCTGCTTCTATATGTATTAAATTCGTGTATTGTGTTATTTTTTGAATTAGAAACCGAACTATTATTTTCAACCATTTTCTTAGAAGGATAGTTGCGATTTTTGTAATAGTTTTTCTTATTGTTCGCCATAGTTATCCTCCTTTCTTAATTGATAAATATAGCATATTCATATTCTTCGTTTTTGGTCATTAAATCGTGCTCTAATTGAGTTGCGAAATATGAACCATAACTACAACTTGTATATCGGTCTTTGCGATTTTTGCCTTGTTCTTTAACAACAATATCACCAGTCTGTTGTTTCTTTTCATAAATCAACTCAGTTGTTTCGCTAATAAACGCTTGTGTTTCGAGGAACGGCGATTCATAAAAAAGTTGCACATCGGCATCCGAAGCTACCATATACTCTTTAATACCGGGTAAGATTTCTTCGCTCGCTTGTTCAAAACTAATCATTAAATCAATTCGTTCATTCTCAAGAACGCGCTTAAAATCTATCGCAATATTACTATTAAGTTTTTGATATGCGTTGATGCAATAAATACAAGGATTTGCACCCTCGGCTCGCACACGCTTTGCAATCGACTCATCGTTCATACAAGAAAGTGGAGAGTATTCAATTCCTCTTTCCTCATCATACATTACTCTTGCAAGGTCGTCATACACGGAAATACCCGCATTTCTCATATCAAGTACAATATAATCTGCTTCAAAATCTTCAAATAACTGTCTAATTCTAACCGCCTGATGAACCGTATCGCCACCTTGTATAGCCTCCATATAGCAAACTATACGCCGATAACCATTATCAACGGTAATTTCTTTTGAGCCTTGATTTGTATATGTAGTACATTCTGGCAATAATCGCATACAAGAGAAAATCGAGTTATCGTTTTTCTTGTTTGTAATAAACGCCATATCGCAACATACAAGTCTTACTTCACCCCTCTGCTTATTTATAGCATAGGGGTTTCTTTTACCGCCTTTTACATCCTCTAACCTACGAGGATAAAACGGCATTTTTGCCCTTTGGTTCTTTTGCAAAATTGAATATGGGAAGTACGCCTCTGTATTTTCTTTAACGCGCTCATTCATAAATTCAATTCGCCAAGTTAAAGAGTCTTGTTTTTTCTTTTCTGTTTGGAAATATTCTAACGATTTAATATTGTGCCTTAAAGCAACCGATTCGTCAAAAGCTAACAAACAGAATAATTCGCCATCCATCATTTCGTCATATGCTTGGTCAACAATGTTCCACATCCATTGTCCGTTATCCAACCAACTTGAACTGATATAAATATCCTTGTTGGATTCTTGTAATTCAGGAATGTGCTCATAATATTCAAGCAATAAATAAGGAGCATTACGAATAACTTGGAAAGGCGATAATACACTATCATCTATGGATTTCTTAATTAATCTAAACTCCTCACGAACGAGTACGGTCGAACGATAACCACGCCCATTTTCACTTGCAGGAACAACAGTTATGGTACTATTATTCCTGAAAAATACAACGGTTTCACTTTGACTACTTTTTATCTTTTTAATTTCTTTTTGTAGCATTTTTGAACGTGGCATCAAATGTTTTTCGATTTTTTCAGATACCAATAGTTTAGCCTGACCTTTCGTGGCGCTCGCCAAAACTATCTCTGAATTTGGATATAATATTGCTTGACAAACCGCAAATAGAGCGATTGTCCACGATTTTGCCGCAGCGCGGCTCGCTATGATTACAATAAATCTGCAAACACCCATCAAATATAAAATTAACACTTGATAAATGTGTAACCTAATTTCCAAATAATCAATAGCGAATCTATGTAAATTACGCCTAAAAAACGTAGTCCATTGAATAAAATGGTCAACACCTTCGGGCGTACCTAAAAGACTTTCTGAATCAAATTTTGTATATAATTTTTGTTGATGAGGGTCTGCATACTGTATGCAACTATAATCTTCTGCTATCTTAGTCGCCATAATCTTTTTCCTCATCTTTAACGTAATACACGGGGTCTTTATCTTTTGTACCGTGCATTAAATTTCTTAAAGGACGCAAAACAGTATCGACGAAATATTTGCCGATACCATCGAAATCTTTGTATAATTTTTTGTTTCTGTAATATTCTGCGGGCGTGAATTGTTCCATATCGGCAATAGTTATTCCGAGCGTACTATCTTCATTTGCAGACGTGTCCTTTACTGTTTTTAAGCCCGCTTGTTTAAATGATTTTCTATATGATTCAGACATCTTATTATAATCATCAATACGACCTTCTCTTAAAGCTTTAAGCTTTAACATATTTGTATAACAAAGGTCTATGATAAACACTTCTTGGTTACTATCAACATTTGGATTTGCATTTTTCAATAGTTTATAATGAGTATTAAGAGTTGCATAATCCGCATATTCCAAACCGTCACCCCATCTATTTATGTCTTGAGCACTTGGCTTCTTCTCTTCTTGAGGTGATTCGTTTACCTTTTCATTATTAATTAAATCAATAGGAGAAACTTGATTGTCTGTTTTATCAGAGGGAACTTCTTTAATGATTTCTACAACTCTTGTAGTAACACTTTCGTCAAAAAAGAAAACTCTTTTTTCATCTTGCAACACATCGTCAAAAGTTTTATCACGATATTGATTCAAATTAAGATTTTTAATATAACTACCCAGAAACTTTCCGGGGTTCGAGCTATATTTTTCTAAAATTGTATCGAAAAGCGTATCGCTGTAATATAAATCATAAGCCATACATATACGTTTTAAAGCTTTTTTAATATCTCCATATTTCTCAATATAAGATTCAAAAAGCTCGCCCAAACATCGCTTACATAAAGGCAAATACCCATTATCGTTATACAATGCGCTATATGTTTTATAATAATTAGCCATTACATAGCTTTTCTTACAGCGGCAGCACTTTTGCACCACTTTTTCTTTTTTGTCTTTGGGCAATAATGCCACCTTCTTTCTTACAACTAATTTATTAACTTTCAACTAAATCAAAAGCCGCCCAAAATAAATGAGCGGCTTCATTTCTCCTTTTATCTAATAAATGATAAACGAGATAAATAAAGTGCCTGCTGCAACAGGCGGCTTACTGTGGTCGCGGGAACGGGACTCGAACCCGTGACTTCCGACTTATGAGGACGGCGAGCTGACCATCTGCTCTATCCCGCAATATATAAAACCCTCTCTTTTCAGAGAGGGTATAATTATTATATCTTAGGTAATTTAATACCAATCGGTCTACCTAAATTATCTTTTTCAATAACAGCGTTTTCAACAATATAATTAAAAGTTTCGTCATTTTGTGGAGTTTTCCACTCATTTGTATAAACATTATAATAGTTCTTATTTATATCAGTTTCACCAATATAAATTTCTCTGCAACGAGAATAATTACATTTGCCTATTATGCGTGAACTAACTGTGTTATGCAACAATGTAATATCAGATTCTGCCGATAAATATGTATCATTTTTAAATGCTGGTTCGACACATCCTATCATATCGCCAGCAATAGAAACATAATATTCTTTGCTATATCCGCCATACTGTTCTGGTTCAATATTTATAGAATCAAACGAAACATCTTGGTATTTAAAAAGCTCTCTGAGTAAACCCATCGCCTCATCATAAAATAACACAGCAACAATATAAACGTCGGATTTTGCTTTTAAATACATATATTCAGCAAGTTCCTGACTATTTCTAAATGTCATAATGTCCAAATTAATCGCCCTTTCCATTAACGGCTTTCTTTAGACCTTCGCTAAATCTACATTTGAGCCTTTTACTTGCTTTAAACATTTCAATTTCGCCAGTTTGTGGATTTCGCCGTTTTCGCGGTGCATTATCTGTTGTTTCAAAAGTGGCAAAACCTTTTATACTAATTTTTTCGCCGTTAATTAATTCTTTTTTTATTTCGTCAATAAAATCATCAATAATATCCTCACATTGAGCTTGAGTAATTTCATTTGGTGAAGCTATTTTACGAATAATATCATTTTTATGTTTCAAAAACTTCTCTTCTTTCTTCAATCTATTTGTATATCACATAACGCCTTAATCCTATATTTTTCGGAAACTACGGTTACTGTCTGCTCGGCAGAACCAACAAGGCGTTTGTCGATTGCATATCCATCCATTCCATCTACACAACCTGATTCGATAACTTTAACATCGTCAACGGTAGTTAAACCATTGGTATGACGATGCCCTAAGTAGCACATATCTGGAAGGGGTAACTTCGCCTTTCTTGCAAATTGTGTCATATGATAAACAACATTGTTGGCATTGTCTTTGTCTCCGTGTGTAGCATAGACCATATGCCCCCTGACCTCAAATGTTGCAATATCACATTCTAAATAATTCTCTTTAAACACAACATTTTTAATATTTTGCAATTCTTTTTTACAAGCGAAAGGTATTAATAAATCAAAATTCTCGCCTCTAACAGCATCTTCTTTACTTGCTGTTGAACGAGAATGATTGCCTGCGGTAGTATGAACTTCAATATATTTAAAGTATTTGCTTATTTCATAAATAAAATTACTGATTAAATCTGAAACTGTCATTATTTGCATAACAACATTTTCTTTAGCCTCTATCCTTGAATTGGTATGAATAAGTCCTTGTATTAAATCTCCACCAATAATTAGATAGGCGTTTTCCGAATTATAAGTATTTTGTATATCAATAATTTCATCAATATATTTTTTTAATCTTTGAGTAAGTATTTCAGTATTAAATTTATTAAATGGGGAATTAATGTCAACACCACAATGAATATCTGTTAAATGAATTATTAAATCATTATCTCCGCTATTTTGATTTTTGTATGGAACATAATCAAATTTCGCAGGTTTGTATTCATCAATAGCTTTTTTGACAATTTCAAACATTGACTCTCTGCGCCCTTGTTCGCGCAAATCTCTACGATAAGAAACGCGCTCATCCGAAATCTTTGCCCTTTCCTTTTGAATTTCCTGCTTGGCTTCTCTTAACTCTTTAACATACTCATCCTCTGCAAGCTTATTAAACACGCCTGCTTCAAAAAATCTTCGAGTATATTGATAAGGTTTCCTATATGCCGATTCGTTGCGATATTCGCTTTCATCGACGCGACAATTCTTATTAATAATATCAGCCAACTCATTCCAATCTAAGTCCAGTACCCCCGAATCCTTTGCTTGTCCCAATCGCCATATGTATTGTTCCTCATTTTCATCGGGAAGTTTATTTATCTCAATCATTGGATGCTCACCCTCTTTCTATATAAATTCATTTATAAATTCTTAGCGATATTAAAATACTTATCTTCTATATATTTTTTATGCCTCGTTAATTTGAATCCAACTAAATTTCCTTTACTATTAACATATCCGTTCGATGTGTTTGTAATAATTTTGTTATCCTCTAAGGCTTTTACCATTTTGCCGCTAATTTGTTTTATAATGTCCAACTTCTTTCCTATATTTTTTGCAGCACCAATAACCCCATCAAAACTACCGTTTTAAATGAGGTTGGTTAATTTTTTTAAAATTTTTAAAAATTCATAAGTATATTAAGTCCCTTATGTAGACTACGACAAATTTCTTGCCACGAAATTTTGATACAAAGTATCTGGAGCTGGTGGACGGACTTGAACCCCCGACCTGCTGATTACAAATCAGCTGCTCTACCAACTGAGCTACACCAGCATATAATTTATGCCTTACAGCCCAATACGGTTTTGTGCCTTCAGACATAGTTGCAAATAGGGTCGCCGCAAACCATTTCAGCATCTCCGCATAATCCCAGCAACGAGGTATTATGTTTCTTAGATGAATGGTGCTCCCTCGTGGAGTCGAACCACGTCAAGCCAAGGTCTTCAGCCTTGCGCTCTACCAGTTGAGCTAAGGAAGCATATATGTGTGGTATCGGCGGCGGGATTTGAACCCGCGTTACCGCCTTGAAAGGGCGGTGTCTTGACCCTCTTGACCACGCCGACGTATATTTTATATTGGTGTCTCTAAGTTAAATACTTCCGCCTTGTTTTACCCAATACTTGTTATAACCGCTGTCTCGTTTTAGACTTGTTATGACCCGGCGCATAAGTTTTATCAGCTCTCGTAACGAGATAACGAGTTGCCGAAACGCTTGGCTCCCACAGGTGGGCTCGAACCACCGACAACCTGATTAACAGTCAGGGACTCTACCAACTGAGCTATGTGGGAATATATATGGCGACTACGGTGGGAATTGAACCCACGACCTCCGCCGTGACAGGGCGGCGTTCTAACCATCTGAACTACGCAGCCAAGTCTAAGGGATGTGACCAACGCGACTATTGCCGCGCCAGTCACTTTTCCGAAGAATATAGAGAAAGAGAGAGTCAGAGCCGAAGGGATATTTTTATTTCCCTTCCGTTATAGTAAAATAGGTTTTTTATAGAACCCTCTAAAAATGGCATAAACAGTAGGTTTTCAAGGAAAAATTTTTAATCCATCTTAAAATTAAACTGATTACATTGTCTTATTTTGCCTATATCTTTGCACATTTTCTCTAACCTTATTTCTTCTATGTATAGCATAACAATCTGAACATCTTTGGGTTCTTTTATCATTGCCAGCTACAACAAATTCTTTGCCACAATCTGTACATATAAGCACTTTATTCTTTTTTATTGTATAAGCCGCACAATCTTTACAATATTTTTTTGTGCCGTTCTTATTACTCCGAATTAATATCCCACAATCTCTACAACGAATAAAATTGCCACCCTTATATTTTAAATATTCATATCCTAATTCTCTAAAATCAGAAATGAATAACACCTTATCACTATCGTCATTTATAAAGGTTACTCGGTTATTCAAATTTCCATTCTGTTTTGGAAATTCTAATAACCCCATAGAGCCAAGAGCTCCAATTTTTTGGAAGCGTTCAATCGCCTTGCACGATATTCTCGCCAGCATAAACAAATCTTTTGCACTTGTAGTAACCCATCCGTTGTTTTCAGGATTTTTCAAATTCCGCAACTTTGCGATACACAACATTGTAAATGCCAATCGCTCTAAAACCTTATTGTTTATATTCTCTATGGTTTTTAATTCGTCTGCTGTAATCCATACCCCATCTATTTCATAAAATGGCTGCTTACCAGCTTTAGAGGCAATACTATCAATAGTTTCTTCCCATCCTGCGCGATTCACATCATACTCGCTAAAATATTTACTAACAAAATCCGTTAAGAGCTCGGTGATTTTCTTTTTTCTATATCCAAAACAGTTATAATAATATTTTGCCAAAATCGTCAATGAAACATAAGGAGATTCGCCAAGTGATTTATTTCTCAAACATTCTTCTGCAAATTCTTTTTCATTCAAAATTATCATATGCACTATCCACCTTTTTCTCTGTCATTCTAAAATTCTCGCCGCAATATTCAAAATCGCCATCTTCGTCTGTGTATTGTGGAAAGTGTATTTTCATATTATTCTTTTGTAAAAGATTATCTAAAATTGTATCACCACAAATATCCCAAGCAAATTGCTTAGTTTTGTCAGACTTATAACAAATATCGAGAACAATATCGCATAATTCCTTTTCATTTGTGCAAGCAATCGCACATTCCCTTTTAAATCTGTATAATAATAATTGGCGTTTAATCCAAATATCAACCTTGTCAACCTTTTCCGTTTTGGCTTTAATCGTAAACGCTTCTAAGGAAGATTTATACTCGTTATATATATTTAATACTTTGCAATAATCCGCCCGGCTATAATCGCCGCCGTTTTTAAGTATTTCGTAATCAAACTCAGGCTGTTCATATCGTTTTGATAAATAACCGTCAAAGGTATTTTCAAAAAGCCAACATATTCTATTTACAACACAAGGATTATTACCGACGGGGATATTGGTTTTATAATACATCAGAAATGTATCAAGCTCCTCGTTGTCATCTCGCTGTTTGCAAATTTCCTCTATGTCACTTACTTCTTTACTTCCAAATTTTCTTACTAAATCAAATTCATTGTCTTTTATGTAATTGCGATTTTGTGCTCTTAGTTTTGGATATACATAAGTCATAAAATATGGTTTGCGCGCAGCGGCAATACTCATATTAAACTTTTTCTGCTTTCTGACTTCTTCGTCGTCATCATCTTCAATATAATTATCGCGTATGCTATGCCAATACTCAGGCATTGGTTTAGCTATAATTCCCTTCGCTCTATCACTTTAACACCCTCGGTTTCCCGATATTTATTAGGGGAATAGACTATATCTTCATCTCAATGAGATGCAAGGCACTTCCCATAACGGAATTTCACCGCTACGGTACAAACTTCATCCTCTCTTGAGAGGGTATGTTTTAGTCGTTTGACCTTCCGCAATATCACTATCGCGGCTCGGCACAGGATTATCATATATAAATTAAGCATTTTTCCATCTACGATATGTAGCAATTAAATATACAGTATGTCTTGGTATCTTTAAAATTTTGGATATTTCAGTATATCCTAAGTTTTCTTGTTCGTGTAATCGACGTATCTCTTTGACTTGTTCGAGAGAATATTTCGCACCATTTTTGTTATCTTTCATTGAAATAGAAAGAGAAGGCTTCTTTATACCAGTTAAACATTGTGATAGCATTTCGCCCCACTCTATTCTGTCTTGGTCAGTCCAATTATCATATCTCTTCTTTTGAGAAAGTGACATTTTATTTTTGGTTTCTTTAGACATTTTCTTGCCTAACATATTATGGCGATTCTTTTCTCCAATTTTTCTTTTAGTATCTTCCGATAAATGTTTTCCTAAAAATAATCCGCCATCTCCACCTTCGTGAATATTATAAGACAAGCCAAGTTGTTTGTATTTTTGAATTTCATTAATCTCTAATTGATTAACTATATCTAAATCCTCATTATTGTTACAATCAATCAAAATAATAAATTCAAAATTTTCTTCTCCGTATTTATTCCAAGAATGTTGAAGATGAGGGTTATCGTGGTAGCCGCCTCTAAGCTGCGCTCTGTGACAATCCCACCTATCTCCAAAACTCTGCATTGTTTTTCCAACATATATTTTGTTGTTTACTTTATTTTTTATACCATATATTCCATATCGCTTATAAATACTATTCATATACTTAGATTTTCCCTGTTAGCCAATCAATTAATTACCATTTCCTGTAACCGCTTAACGCTTGATTGACACCTAATATTTATTAGTTCACCTTGTTTTCATCTGCATATCACTATGCAGCGCGACTATAATTAATCGTGTTTTGTTGAAATAGCTGACCACACATAATACGATAATCTAAAACCTTATATTCTTCTGAAGTTGGTTCAAAACCAGATTGAACCTCTATCATAGAAGTAACATAATTCGTAACTGTACCTATGTCGTCATTAAAAGCGAGTTTGTTGGCTTCTATAATATCTTCCTCAGATACTATTTTCTTTTCTGCTTTTCTTTGCACACAAACAATGGTAGGGCTATTCTTAGTATTTTTTACAATAATAGGGTTGTCCGTGTCCATATTAGTATCGCCGTCTTTATCAGCGCCGTTCATAGCATCGCACGCTGAATCCCAACAGTTCAAAATCGAAGCAGTAATAATATATTGATACCAATGTTGTGCTTCGTCAGTATTATTTAAAATCATACGTCTAATATTGTTATGACAAGTCATTGGCGCGCGAAAACAAGATATTTCTGTTGCGCCCTTATCAATCCAATATTTATGATAAACTTCGCCAGCTTTTAATAACCCCGTGATTTCTAATCCGAACATACTTTGACACAAAGCATATGGGTCTCCTGAAATCATAGCGAAATTCGCATTAACTTTAATTGCCCCTCGTTTCGCCGCCTCAATACGTTTAGCTATCATATTCCATATCTTGCGCCGAATATAAGGGTCATTTATCATACGTTTGTCTACCATTAATGCTTTGGTACAATAATCAAAATTATCACCAAAAGCCGTTTCTTCTGTTAAACCAAATCCAGCAAGGAATACAAGTGCCTTGCGGTAATCCATACCGAGTACGCCTTTTATTTCATCTATGGTTGGTTGGCATAACTCTTGAAGCTCATCATCAGAAAACTCATAGCTTTGCAAAAATTGATAGTTTGTATGCCGAATATTCTCTAACTTATCTGGTGTAGTTTTTGGCGTTGAAAACTCATAATGATTTTGTTCGCAATTCTCATAATAATCTTCCCAGCTATCATAACATTCCCAGAGTTTCAACATTGATTCTGTTAATATTATCTCAGCATCTCGCACATCGCGTTTATGACCCCATACGTCGATAATCTCATATGTGCCCGCGACCTTTTCTGCAAACTCAACAAAATCAAATGTATATACCATTCCTTTTGTCCAAGCATACCGCGTGTTCATACCCGAAATCGTAGTTAAACCATCTCCAGATAAAAACTCGTTTACCCGGCGCGAATATGACGGAAGCATTAAACCATAGCCATCTGAATCGTCGTGTTCAAATTCATAGTCGTCAACAACAGAAAGGATTGGTTCGCCTTCGCCCTCGTCGTTAATCATTATTACCTTTTCTTTAAAACGTGTTATACAATCCTTAACTACAATTATTCCCTTTGGTTTAGGAATAGGGGTAGAACCAGAACAAATAAGTGCTTGATACGCCTCAAGTTTTGCGGGAACCAATGGAATATCTTTGTTGCGACCATTATCGAGCCGTTTTTTCAATTCAGGATATAGTTCCGCATTAACATATACAATAGTCGAATTTTTAATACCGCCGTTTGTGCCTAAGAATCTTTTATATTCAATCCCATTAACCTTAAAACCTAAATTCGCGCGGTCATAATCTTGTTTACTATCCATAATCACACAAAGATAATCAGGTTGGAATTGAAGCCTATAAAGTGTTTTATATAATGCTTTGACCAGCATCGTTGTTTCTCTGCTCTTTGGTTTCTTTTTCTCTCTTTTAATCTTTCGCTGAATTGCTCGTATTTGCGCGTCCACATCTGTCTGCCCATTAAGTTCTGCGATAAAACGCATAAGCTGACTATCACCCAATGATACGATAGTATCAGGGTAATGCTCCATCGCTTCTTCCAAAGGTAAAACGAAATCCCATCCGTTTTTCTTTAGCTGTTTAGTGTGCAGCTTATAGACGAACTTTAAGCAACTTTGTTGTGTCATTCATCAACCTTCTTTATATTCAGTTTTACCGTTTTTGATTATTCACCGTTGTAAATGAACGCAAAATACCTTTATTTTGCCCAGAATTAGCCTCTCTCGCGTTTTTATAGGTTAGGCATATACTTTATCGTTTTAAAGTATTAAAGCGATACAAAGGAAATCTAAGCCTTTTAAAAGTATTCATTGTTTTACTGTATTGTTTAAGAGGTAAACTTTAAAGCACTCATCGTCTTCTAACCAATCAGCACATAAGTTCTCAGGTTCAAATCTTAGCAATTCTAAAATTTGATATGTATAATAGCAATAGTCTTCTTCGCCGCGACGAATGTTCCGTAGTATCTGATTAATAAATTGAACATAGCGATACCATTGAGTTTCACCATCATAAACTTGATTATAATTTCGATAATAAGTTTGGCGAGGCGAGTACGCCTTTGGTAAATACTTTTCCGCGCTTGGTTTAACTACTGCTTTTAATACTTTGAAATATGTTTGCCATTCAGAGTTATTAGTCGCTCCACTTGGCAAACCCTTTTTGGTTTTATACATCTACATATTTTTCTCCTCTATATTTTCCGCTTGAAGATTTCGCGCCTGACACACTTGACCGCCTGTTCGCACTTGCTTTTCCAATCAACAAGCTTTCCGTCTTCTTCCATATCAACGAAAACGCTGACGTTGGAGTGCCAAGCACCATCCTTGGTTTTGTACCTTGGTAACTGCTCGCTGTGAATAATCTCAAGCCGTTCAAGCCAACCGAGAGCTTGAGTAAACGACCGAGAGGATATATTAAGCTTTTGCGCAGCCCGCGATACAAAATCAGAATAGTAGTCATTGGTCATATGAGAACGAATATAAGCCAACACAAGAAAGATAACCGCGTGATTAATCCGTTTGCCTTCTTTTTGCAAGGACTCCCTAAGTTTGAAAATCCGTTTTATTTCAGAATGGGAAATTTTTGCAAAAGGCTTCTCGCGCGAGATGTTAAACATACCCCGGTCAAGATAACCGTTTTTAATATAAAACTCAACCAGAGATTTGTATTGATTTAGTATTCCGTTCCGCCCGCGAAAACCAGAATAGTAACAAGATAAATGAACGAGAGCTTCATAATCCGAACCATCCCATTTTGAATAAAGGATAGCAACAAAAGCAATAATACGCTTGTCATCCAAGCTGCTGTTCTCTATCAAGCTCTGTGGTATGGTAATGTATTTAGCCATCGTTCCTCCTCTCACCGTTTCTTATTATACATACTTTTTTAAATTTGTCAAGGGTTTTATTGTATTTTCTAAGAAAAAGAAAAATACCCGGAAACAGCAAGTTGCTCCTCCGCTCAGATTTTGTGTTTTGTTTAAAGTTTGCAGTTCCTTATGTATATATAATATATAAAAATATATTTACTAATATATACTATAAGACAATATATCATAATTATATTATCTTATTTATAATATATTATCTAATAGTTAAATTATAATATATTGTGAAATCGTTGACATTAACTTTCGGAAAACATTTTCTCAATTTATCTCGTTTTTTAATCAGTTTTTAATGGTTTTTGGATTATTTTTAAAGTTTTTAAATCGCCATTTTCGCGCGAATATCAATCCGAAAACCTTGTTTTAAATATTTCTTTTTAACAAGCTTCCTCTATTTTAGGGAGTTTTTTTATTTACGACCTATATTTCCGAAAAATTTTTAATTTATTTTTCGATTTTTCCTTCTATTTTAGGTAATGTTACTTTAACTCGGTTTGACTTCGGAATTTTTACAGTTTGCCTATTTTAGGGGATTTAAAATTTTTTTCGGAAACGGGATAGAGTGGGATTATTTTAGGGGAGTTGGATGAGGGGCACATCCCGTGTTAGTTGGCACTAACTGACCGCGTCGAGATGTTAATTATCCCCCCTATTCTTGGCGATTTTTTCAACTTCGTTTTTGTCCATTTTCCACACTTACCGACGAGCCGCCGAAAGGTAATAAAACCGAGATTTTATCGACTTTTTGCCGTATAATGTCAAGAATATTCACATAAAAAACCGCGTCGGCTCTGTCCGGGCTGACCTCGTCGGCGGTCTATTTTTGCCGAAGTAGCACAGTCCCGTTTATTGTACTCTGCCCAACCACAGTCCAATTTATCGTACACTTGTCAAAATCATTCACACAAAATTCACAGTCCCATTAATTGGACACCAAAATTTTTTAATCGTTCAGCCCGTTTTATATCCTGCCGAGTCTGTCCGCGTCCTCAAATATACCGCTAAAACGCCGAGAATTGCCCTGTATTGCGTTTTTATGCTCGGGGTATGTCGTTATATACCTAACACAAAAAATCAAACACAGCGAAAATTAAAGCCGTTTTATCCGTTCGCGTCTTCCTCGCGTTTTGGTTGACCGTTCGAGCCTCAGAACGGCGACCGGGGACGAACTGACCGCGCCGAGCTTCCGCCGAACTTTCGCGCCGTTTTGGGTATGTTCTGGGTAATTCAAGCAGCGCGGCGAAGTCTTGAAAATGGCTTGAATAGTGGCTTTTTTGATATTCTCAAAAATTTTTTAAAATTTTTTTGAAAAAAGTGTTGACATTGATGTACATACGTGATACAATAGCCACAACAAATCAAGAAACCGACGCGGCGGCGGGCGCAAATCCTGCCGAGGCTGGCGACCTACTCAAACGCCGCGAACCTTGACAACTGAATGAGGCTATACACGCAGGCACGCTAAACCGGGACGGCTTTAGTCCTCAATGCGTACGGGCGAGCAAGGGCGCAGACCTTGAACCGCTGCCGAGCCTAAAGAAAACAGACCGCGAGTAAATGCGGCTGTGAATGTGGGCACACGGTATTATTCAAGAAGGGCGCGATATTCCCGCCAGAGCTTAAAGAGTTGACCGCTTAATGAGGCTGGTTTTCCTGTGCTGACGACGTGATGAATATAGCACGACCTTGAATCCTAAAGAGTTTTAAATTCAGGCGGACGGGTGAATCTTCCGGGGTTTCCCGTCGGCTTTAAGTTTTCCGGGCTTCGTCAATAGAATAAAACCGCGAACGCTGGGAAGATTTAAAGGCGGCGAGAACCGCCGAGAATTTAAAATTTTAAGGAGTGTTTGTTATGTTAAGAACTAACAGCAAGGCAGCAAAAATAAATCTGATGAATTATATCCGCGAAGACTTCGACTATATCGCAGAATATGCCGAATACTACGGCATCGAGCCCCACGAAATCGAGGCAGATAATGACCTTTGTTTGTATATCTGGCAGATATTCAAAACCGAAAAGGGCGGCGAAATCGAACAGCAAAGAGCGCGCGGGCGTTTCGTTGATTTGTACGAGTTTTTCAAAGATTGGGCGCAGGGTTTAGCGCTTGGCGGGATGTTCTGCTATTATTACAACATTTCAGCCATTGACACCCTCGGCGCAATTCTTGAAGAGACCGACGACGAAAAGGCGAAATATACCGAGGCAGAAGCTGAAGAACGCTTGACGAAGTTATTATTCCGAACAATTCAAGAGCGCGCGGCTAATAGCTTTATGAAGTTTGACGGCGTGCGCAGAGCTTGAGGGGGTGCGAACTATGACGAAGAAGGCATATTGCGAGCGCGAGAGCTTGGCATATTATAGCGGTCTGAACGGTATTGAAATTAAGGGCATCGAGTACGAGAACGGCGAAGAATATATATACTGTGTGTCTGGT
>Ga0265299_10001699_pt1 | contig 24238 bp, 22 predicted proteins | sample AusTroGonzalo_MG_4_FD_193485 | JGI IMG/M metagenome (GOLD analysis project Ga0265299, IMG submission 193485) | Bovine rumen microbial communities from tropical cattle in Woodstock, Queensland, Australia - Gonzalo_02 | ecosystem: Host-associated > Mammals > Digestive system > Stomach > Rumen ... | reverse complement strand
AGAGTTTGAAATAGTTTGGCGCTTCGCGCGTTTGAAATAGTTAACCACTTCAAACAATTGTCAAACCACTTCAAACCACTTCAAACCCCAAAGGGCCTCTTCGGAGGCTCTTTTTTATTTGTAGTAAATTCGAGGACACCGACACGGCTTTGCCGTCCCACCTCGAAAGTACGTTCGCGTCCTGCGGGATATATGCAAACAGAGCCGTTTTTCGCCAGCCTGTCGGCTTTCCTATTTAGTGCGAACAGATGTCGTCCTATGCAAGCATAGCCGCCGTCTATCCGTACTAAACAGACAAAATTATATTTTATTTGGCGAAAAACTGCTCAAAATTTGCATATATGCAATTTTTGTTGTAAATTTGCAGCAAAATTTAAAATACCGGATTATGGCTTTGAAGGAAAACATACAAACATTACTTGCGCAGGTAGAACAGATGAAGGCGGCTAACGCCGAGGAACTGGAGGCACTGCGCATCAAATATCTCAGTAAGAAAGGCGAGATAACAGCGCTGTTCAATGAGTTTCGCGACGTGCCCGCCGACCAGAAACGCGAGATGGGTCAGATGCTGAACCAACTGCGTCAGACCGCCGAAGCGCGTGTGAACGAGTTACGGGAACAGATAGGCGAACGGTTAGAGGCGAATGCCGAGCGGTTGGACCTGACCCGCACGCCGGACCCCATCGCATTGGGTACCCGTCATCCGCTGTCATTGGTGCGCGAGGAGATAATAGACATCTTCTCCCGTATCGGTTTCACCGTAGCGGAAGGTCCGGAGGTAGAGGACGACAAGCATGTTTACGGTATGTTGAACTTCGCGCCGGAGCACCCTGCGCGTGACATGCAAGACACCTTCTTCATCGAGAAGGAACCCGGTATCCAGAAACCGACGGACGTGCTGCTGCGCTCGCATACGTCGTCCGTACAAACGCGTGTGATGACGAGTCAGAAACCGCCTATCCGTGTGCTCTGCCCGGGACGCGTATATCGCAACGAGGCTATCTCTGCGCGCGCGCATTGTTTCTTCCACCAAGTGGAAGGACTGTATATCGACAAGAACGTCAGTTTCGCCGACCTGCGCGAGGCATTGCTGTATTTCAGCAAGGAGATGTTCGGTCCCGAGACGAAGATTCGTCTGCGTCCGTCCTATTTCCCGTTCACGGAACCGAGCGCGGAGATGGATATCAGTTGTGACCTATGCGGCGGCAAGGGTTGCTCGTTCTGCAAAGGGACAGGATGGGTGGAGATACTCGGCTGCGGCATGGTGGACCCGAACGTGTTAGAGGCCTGCGGCATCGACAGCAAGGAGTACAGCGGCTACGCGTTCGGCATGGGCGTGGAGCGTATCACAAACCTCAAATACCGCGTGAAAGACCTGCGTCTGTTCTCGGAGAACGACGTCCGTTTCCTGCGCCAGTTTGAGAGTTGCTAACGAAAATATTTAACCTTTATCCATATGAAAGAATACAATCTGACCTCGAAAATGCGTGCCTATCAGTGGGACGAGTTGTCGGACGAACAACGTGAAGTAGTGCGTGTTGCCAAAGAGCAGACGCAGAACAGTTATTGTCCCTACAGCGGCTTCCATGTAGGCGCGGCGGTCAAGTTAGCCAACGGAGAGATTATCCGTGGCGCGAACCAGGAGAACGCGGCGTATCCGAGCGGCTTATGCGCGGAGCGCACGGCCCTTTTTGCAGCCGGCGCACAGCATCCCGAAGAGCCGGTGACCCATTTAGCGATAGCCTGCTTCACGGACGGCCATTTCACCAAAGAACCTGGTTCGCCTTGCGGCGCCTGCCGTCAGGTGATGATAGAGACCGAGCACCGCTATGGCGGAAAAATGGAGGTGCTGCTTTACGGCGAAGATGCCACATGGGTGTTTGAGTCCGCAGCAGACCTGCTGCCTTTGATTTTTGTATCTGAAAACCTACACGGTTGACCGTCATTAAGAAAATAGACTCCTACCTGCTGCGGAATTTTCTGGGGCTTTTTCTCGCTACCTTCTTCATCGTCATCTTCCTGCTGCTGATGCAGTTCATGTGGTTGCACGTGAATGACCTGGTGGGCAAAGGTATCGGATTAGGCATCCTCGCGGAGTTTTTCGTATATGCGACAGCTTCCGTAGTGCCTCTGGCGCTTCCGCTGGCGATATTGCTGAGTTCGCTCATATGCTTCGGTAACCTCGCGGAGAAAGTGGAGCTGACGGCGATGAAGGCGGCGGGTATCTCGTTATTCCGCATCATGCGTCCCTTGACATTAGCGGTGATGCTGCTGAGCGTAGGTGCGTTCTTTTTCAGCAATAACGTGCTGCCCAAATCGCAGATGAAGTTATGGGCGCTTATCTTCTCGTTAAGGCAGAAGAGTCCGGAGTTGGAGATTCCCATAGGCGAGTTCTACGACGACATCAACGGCTATCACATTTACGTGCATGACAAGACCTCCCGCGGCGAGTTGCTCAATATCATGATGTATGACTACTCGAGCGGCTTCAGCAATGCGAAAGTGATGTTGGCGGATACGGGGCGTCTGGCGGCGAGCGCTGATAAGCACTATCTGATATTGGACTTGATGCAAGGTGAGTCATTCGAGAACCTCGACAAGCAGCAGCAGCGTGCCACGGGTACGAAAAAGAACATCCCATACCGGCGTGAGACCTTCGCGCACAAACGAATCCTTATCGACTTCGCAACCGACTTCAGCCGCTACGACGAGTCGATTTTGGAGGACCAGCACGTGAGTAAGAACGTGTCGCAGTTGATAAGTTCTATTGACTCCGCGCAGGTGGTGGCGAAAGAGCAGAGCAGGACGCAGAGCAATAGCCTGCTCAACAACCGCTATTTCGGTCGGGAAAACGGCAGAACCGCCATCCTGCCGACCACTGTGACCACCGAGGAACGGAAGATATACAACCTGGACACTTTATGGAACGCGCTTGACATCCGGCGGCAGAAACAGGTGTTGACGCTTGCCGAAGAGAAGGCGCAGGTCTATCGCGACCAGATAGAGTATAACGCGCTGCTCCTGGAGGACTCCGGACGGTATATCCGCAAACATGAGATAGAGCTGTACCGAAAGTTCACACTGGCGTTTGCATGCCTGATATTCTTCTTTATCGGTGCGCCGTTAGGCGCTATCATACGCAAAGGAGGATTAGGAGCGCCGACGGTTATCTCGGTAGTGCTTTTTATCATCTATTATATCATTGACAACACGGGATATAAGATGGCGCGTGAGGCGTTATGGCCTTGTTGGGCAGGAATGTGGCTCAGTTCGTTTATCTTGCTGCCGATAGGCATCTTTTTGACCTATAAGGCCGCTACTGACTCGCCGCTGTTCAATCCGGAAGCGTGGGGGATGGCTTTCAAGAAAGCCAAGTTGAAGGTTGAAAGTTTAAAGTTGAGAGAAGTATTCAAGTGGAAAGTTAAGAGAATATGAAGATAAACACGATAGAAGAAGCGTTAGATGATTTTCGCGCAGGCAAGTTTGTGATAGTGGTGGACGATGAGGACCGCGAGAATGAAGGCGATTTCATCATTGCCGCCGAGAAAATCACGCCGGAGAAAGTCAATTTCATGCTGCAACACGGTCGCGGCGTGTTATGCTGCCCCATCACGGAGACCCGCTGCGTGCAACTGGACCTGATGCATCAGGTAGCGAATAACACGTCCATGCTCGGCACTCCTTTTACCGTCACGGTGGACAAGCTGGAAGGCTGCACGACCGGTGTGTCAGCCGCCGACAGAGCCGCTACTATCTTGGCGTTGGCGGACCCGAAGAGCAAACCGGAGACCTTCGGTCGTCCCGGCCACATCAATCCGCTATACGCAAAAGCGGGCGGTGTGCTGCAACGGGCAGGACATACGGAAGCCGGCGTGGACCTGGCGCGTCTCGCGGGACTGCAACCCGCAGCGGCGCTCATCGAGATAATGAACGCCGACGGCACGATGGCACGTATGCCCCAGTTGCAGGAAGTGGCGCGTGAGTTCGGACTCAAGATAATCACTATCAAGGATCTGATAGCCTATCGGCTTAATGAGCGCGGACAGAGTTCGCCCAATGATGCGTCTGCGGCGCCTAATGATGCAGCCGTACTGCCTAATGCTGCGCTTATCGAACGTGGCGAGACGGTGTTCCTGCCGACGAGTAACGGGGAGTTTATGCTGACGCCGTTCCGCGACCTGACGACGGGAATGGAGCACGTTGTCCTTACCAAAGGCGAGTGGCGGCCCGACGAACCCATCCTATGTCGCGTGCACTCCAGTTGTATGACCGGAGATATCTTCGGTTCACAGCGTTGCGAGTGCGGAGAGCAGTTGAGCAAGGCCATGCAGATGATTGAAGCCGAAGGACGAGGCATCATCGTCTATATGAATCAGGAAGGCCGCGGTATAGGCTTGATGAATAAAATCCGCGCATACAAACTCCAAGAGCAGGGAGACGATACCGTAGAGGCGAACGTTCATCTCGGTTTCCGCCCCGATGAGCGCGACTATGGCGTCGGCGCACAGATACTGCGCGAGATGGGCGCATGCAAGTTACGGCTGATGACCAATAATCCGGTCAAGCGGGTAGGGCTTGAGAGTTACGGCATCGAGATTGTGGAGAATATCCCGATAGAGATAGCCCCGAACCGATGGAATGAGCGTTACATGCGCACCAAAAAAGAGAAAATGCACCATGATCTGAAACTGGTATAACAGTTTGGCACGGAATTTGAAAGGTGAAAGATGAAAGGTGAAAGATGAAAGGTGAAAGGCGAAAGCGAACCTTAGCCTCTAACCAAATTAATAAATTAAAAACAATACGATTATGAAACGGTTAACTACACTTTGGATGACACTCATGCTGATGTGCATGATGGCATGGGCAGACGAGACCATCACGGTTTCTGCCAACAGTTCCGACATCTCTGAAGGTCTGGACCTGAAGGTTGTAGCTAAGCTTTTTGCAGAGGCTAAGAACCTTGAGGAGTTCGAGACGATGCTCAACAACCCGGACAGTGCGTTCTGCAACCTCGACCTCAACGGAGACGGTCAAGTGGATTACTTGCGCGTAGTAGAGACAGGGGAAGGCAACAAGCGTCTAATCGTTTTGCAGGCTATCCTCGCGAAAGACATCTATCAGGACGTAGCCTCTATATACGTGGAGAAAGACGAGAATGACAATGTGTCCGTACAGGTTATCGGCGATGAGTACGTGTATGGCGTCAACTACATCATAGAACCTGTTTATGTATATCGTCCGCTCATCTATGATTGGTTCTGGAGTCCCGCTTGGTACGCATGGCGCAGCCCTTGGTATTGGGATTACTGGCCCTCATGGTGGTACGTTCATCACTGCTGGGCACGTGACTGGTATTGGGGTCATTGCTACGCTTGGCATCGTCACCATCACTGCTGTTCATTCCGTCCCGGACATGAGCTTCGTCCGAGCTATCACACCTTGCACGGCGGTGTAAGTCGCAGGGATTTAGCAATAGCTCACCCTGAGCGTTCGTTCACGACCCGTAACAGCGGAATGACCAACGCCCGCGAAATACATAAAGGTTCGTCTTCCAGTGTCGGCACTCGTCGTACGGGTTTGGAGCGCAGTTCGGCAGCCGGTCGCACGTTTGATAGCCGCACTACCGCAGTAACTCGTTCGGCAGGTACAACCACTCGTTCGTCAGGTACAGCGACCCGTTCATCGGGCACAGCCACTCGTTCGGCAGATGCAGCGACCCGTTCGTCGGGTACCGCGAGCCGCTCTACCGGCGCAACCAGCCGTACCACAGCTACTGCCACTCGTACCACAGCTACTGCTACTCGTTCAACCGGAACAACCACTCGCTCCGCAGGCACGACCCGTTCGGCAGGAACATCGAGTCGCACGGTAAGTACCAGCACTCCGACCACTCGCAGCGCCAGCACAAGTAGCGCATCGAGTCGCACGGTAAGCACGGGCAGCATGACGCGCAGCAGCAGTTCGTACTCCGGCAGCAGTCGCAGCAGTTCATATTCCGGCGGTAGTTCATACTCAGGAGGTAGCTCGTTCTCAGGCGGCAGCCGAGGCAGCAGTTCATACTCCGGCGGCTCGAGTCGCAGCGGCGGAAGTTTCTCCGGAGGTGGAGGTGCTTCTTCCAGAGGCGGTGGAGGCGGTGGCGGACATCGCAGATAAAAAAAATAAGGTGGCCAAGTGGTCACCTTATTTAATTTAAGCGTGCGTACGCGTGTGCGCATCAATGCGCAGCGAGCATGTTTTCGGGGTCAAGGAGTTGGTCGAGTTGCTCTTTGCTGAGCAGACCATGTTCGAGGACGAGGTCATACACGCCTTTTCCGGTTTCCAACGCCTCTTTGGCTATCTTGGTCGAAGCCTTGTAACCAATCACTGGGTTCAGCGCGGTGACGATACCTATCGAGTTCTTGACCGTTTTGGCATTGTGCTCGCGGTTCACGGTGATGCCGTCGATACATTTCTCGCGGAGAATCTTCATGACATTCTGCAGCCAAGTCATAGATTCGAAGATACATTCCGTAATAATCGGTTCCATGACGTTGAGTTGGAGTTGTCCGGCTTCTGCGGCGAAAGTGACCGCAGTGTCGTTACCGATAACTTTGAAGCATACCTGGTTCGTCACCTCAGGAATGACAGGATTCACTTTACCCGGCATGATAGAACTTCCCGGCGCCATCGGCGGGAGGTTAATCTCATGCAATCCGCAGCGCGGACCGGACGCCATCAGACGCAAGTCATTACAGGTCTTGCTTAACTTTACAGCCAGACGTTTCAACGCCGCCGAATAACTGACGTATGCGCCGGTGTCGGGTGTCGCCTCTACAAGGTCGCTTGCTAGTGAGAAGGGTTCGCCGGTCAGTTCGCACATCTTCTTGATGCATAGTTCGGCATAACCCGCCACCGCATTGAGACCGGTGCCGATAGCCGTTCCGCCCATGTTGATCTCATAGAGCAGACGCACGTTGCGCTCGAGGTTCGCAACTTCCTCTTCAAGGTTATTGGCAAACGCATGGAACTCCTGTCCGCTGGTCATCGGCACAGCGTCCTGTAACTGCGTACGGCCCATCTTGATGGAGTCGTTGAACTCATCGCCTTTCTTGCGCAGCGAAGCGATGAGACGTTTCAGCTCTTCTTCCAGTCCGCGGTTCATGCGGATGAAGGCGTAGCGGAAAGCGGAAGGGTAGGCGTCATTGGTCGATTGCGCACAGTTCACATGGTCGTTCGGCGAGCAGAACTGGTACTCTCCGCGCTTGTGACCCATAAGCTCCAGCGCACGGTTGGCAATGACCTCATTGGCATTCATATTGACCGTCGTACCTGCACCGCCTTGTACCATGTCGGTCGGGAACTGGTCATGCATCTTACCGTCAATAATCTCACGGCAAGCCTGCGCAATACCGGCATAAATCTCATCGTTGATGACGCCCAACTCATGGTTGGCTTCCACCGCCGCTAACTTGATATACGCCAGCGCGATGATGTACTCCGGAAAATCGGACATCTTCAGGTTGGATACCTTGTAGTTGTTGATGCCGCGTTGTGTTTGTACGCCGTAATAGGCTTCTGCCGGTACTTGCAATTCACCCAGCAGGTCGGATTCTACACGATAGTTCATAATATAAGTGATTTAACAAATTCTACACGATTGAAGCATTGCAGGTCGGTCATCTTCTCGCCCAGACCAATGTATCGAACAGGTATCTTGAATTGATCGGAGATGCCGATGACTACGCCGCCTTTAGCAGTGCCGTCCAGTTTGGTGACGGCGAGCGAGCTGATTTGCGTAGCTGCCGAGAACTGGCGTGCCTGCTCAAAAGCATTCTGACCGGTCGAACCATCCAACACGAGTAACACGTCATGAGGCGCGTCGGGAACAACCTTCTGCATGACATTCTTAATCTTCGTCAACTCGTTCATCAGGTTGATTTTGTTATGCAGTCGTCCGGCAGTGTCGATGAGCACGACGTCCGCATCGTTGGCTTTGGCGGACTGGAGCGTGTCGAACGCCACCGAGGCAGGGTCGGAGCCTTGTTGCTGCTTGATGACGGGCACTCCTACGCGTTCGCCCCATATACAGAGTTGCTCTACGGCGGCAGCGCGGAAGGTGTCGGCTGCGCCGAGGTACACTTTCTTGCCTGCCTGCTTGTATTGATAGGCGAGCTTGCCGATGGTCGTGGTCTTTCCTACGCCGTTGACGCCGACCACCATGACGACGTACGGTTTGGCGGGCAGAGGAGCAGAGAAATCAGCCACCTCTTCGGTGTTGTTCTCTTGCAGCAACGAGGCTATCTCGTCCACTAACAGTTGGTTCAGTTCCTCCGTGCCGACATATTTGTCGCGTTTCACACGCGCTTGCACGCGCTCGATGATGCGGAGCGTGGTCTCTACGCCTACGTCAGAGGTGATTAGCGCCTCTTCCAGGTTGTCCAGCACATCATCATCTATCGTCGATTTGCCGGCGATGGCATGACTGATTTTGCTGAGAACGGACTCTTTGCTTTTCTCCAAGCCTTTATCAAGCGTCTCTTTCTTCTCTTTATTGAATAAGCCGAAAAACATAATTATTTACGATTATACGATTAGCGATGTATGATTATTAGTGGTTTTCTTTGAGGAATGAGTCCTTGAAACCGAGGAAATAGAGGATACCGTCCAGTCCCACGGTAGAGATAGACTGCTGTGCGCTCGCCTGCACTTTGGGTTTGGCGTGGAATGCGATGCCGAGACCGGCTTTACCGAGCATGTTGAGGTCGTTGGCACCGTCGCCTACAGCGATTACTTGTGCGAGGTCGATATGCTCCACCTGTGCAATCAGTTCGAGCAGTTCCGCCTTACGGCGGGCATCCACTACGTCGCCCAGATAGCGACCGGTGAACTTACCGTCCTGCTCTTCCAACTCATTGGCATAGACATAATCCACACCGAAGCGCTGCTGCAGGTACTTGCCTACAAACGTGAAACCACCGGATAGGATAGCAATCTTAAAGCCGCACTTCTTGAGGATGCCGAAGAGTCGGTCCGCTCCTTCCGTGATAGGCAGGTGGTCGATGATATCCTGTTTGGCACTGACGTCGAGTCCCTTGAGTAGAGCGACGCGCTGCGTGAAACTCTCCTTGAAATCTATCTCGCCGCGCATAGCGGAGAGCGTGATGGCTTTCACTTTATCACCTACGCCTGCGCGCTCTGCCAGTTCGTCAATGACTTCGGTCTGGATGAATGTGGAGTCCATGTCCACGCAGATAAGTCGTCTGTTACGACGATACATGTCATCGCGTTGGAAAGAGATATCAATTCCTTCTTCGCGCGACACTTCCATCAGTTCGCGTTGGAGCGCCTCGCGGTCGGGTAGGTTGCCGCGCAGCGAGAACTCGATGCATGAGCGCCGTTTCTCTACGGGAATCTCTACACTTGGGCGTTCACTCAGACGCAGGATATTATCGATGTTCAGTTGCCGTCCGGCGAGCAAGGCTGTTACGCGGGCAATGTGGCGTGCGTTCAATTCGCGCGCGAGAAGCGTCACAACGTAGCGGTCCTGTTCCTGACGTTCCACCCATGCGGCATATTCGTCTTCACTCAGCGGCGTGAAACGAACAATCATCTCCAGGCGTGAACAGCAGAAGAGTACTTCTTTAATCATCTCTCCGCTCTGTGACACATCTTCAACGCGGATGAGGATACTGAGGTTGAGCTGGTGATGCAGATTTGACTGACCTATATCTTGCACGTACGCACCGTATTTGCCGAGCACTTCTGTGACGGCAGAGGTAACACCCGGCTTATCGAAGCCGATGATGTTGATAAGTATAAATTCGCGTTCCATATTACCTGATGATTTTGGCAAATGTTTTTAGTATTATTTTACAATATTCTCCAAAGGTTTGATGATTAATATAGCGCATATTTAGAGCAATCTTCGCCGGAATAATCTCTTCAATATAGGTTTTGTCCGGATTCTCGGATTGCGCCAGCAAACTGTTTTCATCAATGTATTCAATTGAAGCATAGTCTGTTATCCCGGGACGGACAGATAATACTTTTCTCTGCTCCGGAGTATATAAATCAACATATTGTCTTACTTCAGGACGTGGTCCGACAAGCGACATGTCTCCGATGAGCACATTCCACAATTGCGGCAGTTCATCGAGTTTGTACTTTCTTATATAAAAGCCCGAGCGTGTCACACGCGGGTCGCGGTTACCGATAGTAATTAGACTCATTTTGTCCGCTCCTATACGCATAGAACGGAACTTGAGCAAGCAGAAATCTTTACCGTTCCTTCCTACACGTTGTTGACGATAAAATACAGGACCAAAGTCATCAATGAGAATCCAGATTGCTACAATCAGGAAAAGCGGGCTAAAAAAAAGCAGACCGAAGAAACTGAACACTATGTCGCAAAACCGAATCATCTATTACGAATTATAGCTGTATATTGCTCAATAATGTATTCCATTTCTTCATCCGTCAATCGAGTATGTAGCGGGAGCGTAATCTCGTTGGCGAAATGAGCATACGCATTTGGATAGTTTGCAATATCAAATCCTAATTGCTTGTATGCCGTCATCATGGGGAGCGGCTTGTAGTGCACATTGGTAGCTATTCCTGACTCAGCCATTTTTACAATGATCTCTTGACGCTCCTCTAATGAAGCACCGGGGATTCGCGTCAGATAAAGATGGCCGGAAGATGTATAGTCTTCCGTATAATGGGGCAACACCTCTATTCCTAATGGCTTGAATGCGGCATCGTAACGTTCTATAATCTCTCGACGTCTGGCCAATAATGCAGGATATCGCTTCATCTGCACCAAACCCATTCCGGCCATAATATCCGTCATGTTGCATTTATACCAAGGTCCTATAATATCATATTCCCATGCGCCAAGTTGAGTCTTGGCAAGTGCATCTTTCGATTGTCCGTGCAGCGAGAAGAGCTGTACCTGATGATACAAGGCTTCGTTATCAATTCCCTCAATATTTTTCCATGTGAGTGCTCCGCCTTCTGCCGTAGTGAAGTTCTTTACGGCATGGAAACTAAACGATGTGAAGTCCGCAATCGCACCTACCATGAGTTGTTTCCATGAAGCGCCGAACGCATGCGCAGCATCTGCGCAAATAGCGACACGACCAATAGCTTGTTGAATCTCATTGGCTGCTTGGAAAAGCGAGCGTTTGCGTTCTACAATATCAAAGATACGTTGGTAATTGCATGGTATTCCGGCTATGTCTACCGGAATAATAGCCTTGGTTCGAGGATTTATAGCGGCTTCTACAGCATCGTAATCCATCTCAAGTGAGTCTTTCCGGCAGTCGATGAATACGATTTTTGCGCCTACATGTGCGACTACAGAGGCAGAGGCTGTATAAGTATATGAAGGAACAATTACTTCATCTCCATCACCTATTCCCAATAGCCGCAATGCCATTTCCAGACAGGCTGTGGCCGAATTGAGACACACGGCTTTCGGAGCATTGATATATGTGGCAATTTGACGCTCCAGTTCTTTGGTGCGAGGTCCGGTTGTAATCCACCCTGACAAGATTGCTTCGCGTACTTCGTTTACTTCCGCCTCGGTCATATCCGGTGGCGAGAATGGAATATTGAAACGTTTCATATGGATTGTTTATTGTCTTTTAATGAGTCCGACTAATGTCCCGATGCCGTAACTGACGTGCACCGAGAAGAAAAGTATTGGCAGAATGAATAGATATTCCCATCCGTATTTGCAGCAAGCATCAATATCCGCCGTTATGGCCGCAAGTATATAGGCACCCAATATAATGGCTAATAACCATAGACCATAGATGGAAAAACACGCAATAATCAATGATCCTATTATCGCCGATATAAATGCCAGTGGAACCAGATGACGCAGTCCGATAGCTTTTCGGTCAATATAGAATAGATTTCCAATAGACACGCCGTTGGTGTACATTTGTTTGCAACTGCTGCTTAAGGTGGGTCGTGCATAATATGACGAGCGGATATTAGGATCTAACCAGATGATGTATCCTGCTTTTCGAATGCGGGAATTATATTCATTATCTTCACCTCGTGCCAAATCCTCTCTCATGCCGCCAATTGCTGCAACTACTTCCCTGCGGAACGCCCCAAAAGGAACAGAATCTGTCTCTCGGGCATCCGTCCCGACCCGGAAATCTGCACCCCCGATACCAAACTTAAGATGGTTAAGTATTGCATTTGCTCTTGCAACAAGTGTATTATTCTGTGGCAATATCTCCCAAACGCCTCCCACATTACCATATTTCGGATTCTCTTTCAAGTGTTTTATGCATAGCTCTATATAGTGAGAATCATACATGGCATGGGCATCGAGTCGGATGATATAGGGTGCATTGGATGCCTCCACTCCGATGTTGAATGCTGCTGATTGATAACGCTTGGCATTATGTAGAAGGCGGATGTTTGAATGTTTGTTTTCAAGTTCCTTGACTATCTCTACAGTTCGGTCTGTGCTCCCGCCATCTACAACCATAATGTCCATTTGGTCAATAGGAAATGTCTGGCGCAACACAGAATCTATACAACAACTGATAAATTTTTCTTCATTCAGTGTTGGTATTACGATTGCAACAAGATAATCGGTATTCCGGTACATGATATTAGTCAGTATAATTTATTATGGAACTACAATTTCTGCAATACATGCACAGTGGTCAGTGATTTTCGGGTCGCATTCAAGCGATGTGTTTAGCACTTGAATATCTGATTTGTTCGGCACTAAAATATAATCAAATTTAAAGTAGGCATTCCCATCGGACGGAAATGTATAGACCATCGGTAGAACATCATGCCATTGCTTCATACCTTTCGAAACTAAATTTTCGGATAGGTATGCATTAAAGTCACCACATACAATTTTGATGTTTTCCGGTTGTTTGCGCATCAGTTTATGAATATGTTTCATCTGTTTCATACGATTTTCTTTATATTTATAACATAGATGCGTAGATGCGAAACATACCTTTTTCCCATGTATGTTAATATGCGCAATTATTATTTGGCGTGGTTCTATTTCTCCTTTGGACTTATCTTGTGGTAGAATAAAATTTTCGACTTTATCTACCGGATATTTGGATAATATTCCATTACCATAAGTCCACCCGCCCGGATGATCCCATGCCTTTCCAAAGTAGCCCATCATGTCCGTGTAATAACTTAATTCAGCAATGAAATTTTTGCCCTTTTGTTTGGGCGCTTCTGCTCGCTGAGGCCACATGTCTAACTCTTGTAGTGCAACAAGGTCAGGATGATACATTTTTACAAACTCGCCAATGGCTTGCAGCGTAGTGTCTGAACCTTGGTGTACGTTGATTGTCATAATACGTAATGTGTCTTGCGCATAGATGGCTGATGCCATAAGGCAGACAAGCATGCTGAGGAATACTCTTTTTTTCATTTTATGATTTTTTTTCATTAGGTAACATTAGTTTAACAATGAAGTGCCGCTCTCTTTTTTCGATTGGAGGGACTCGCATATAATCTTTGTATAAATTGCGTAAATAAGGATCATAGTTATTGGGAATATACGCCTTGAGGCCCACAAACTCCGCCTCTCGTGCAGGCATGTATATTTCGCGCGGGAAAATCTCACCGGTATAGTACTTGCGTCCGGTAGGAATGCCCAGTGGTCTGTTTTCTCTGTCATCTGCCACAAAACGGTCATACCACCAAACCCATTTGCGATGAGGAATGATGCCGAATATCTTTCCTAAAAGGCATTTTAACCGATAGCGTCGCTTCATATCCGGATCTAAGGACATAAATTCTTGAAGATGCTCGCTTGGGTATTGAGCATATAAAACAACGATAGAGATAAACTGCAGGCCGTTTGCTATTAGTCCTTTTAACTGTTGTCCGAATTTCGTACGTGGTACTGCGTCCAGTGCAAATACATCAATGGAGATTCCCTGTGGGAAAGGGGAATTGTCACTGTAGATATCCACGTTTAGCGTATTCTTGCGATATATCTTTAGAAAAACATTTTTGGCATCCGTAATTGCATTTGGCGTGTTAAACTCGTAATCTTCTCCTAAGGCTCCTTTCTCCAATAACAGGATAAGTTGTTCATAGTCCTTTCTGGGCATTAGCAAGTCTAAATCATCATCCCATGGTATAAAACCTTGATGCCTGATTACTCCTAAACAACTGCCGCCGCAAAGCATGGCTGTGAGATGATGCTGCTCGCATAAACGCGCAATATCTACGTACATGTCCAGTAGAGCCTGTTTGAGTGCTTTGCTCTCATCCTCTGTCAGCTCGCGCAGATAATTAGTGCGCTTGGCTAACTCGTTCATTAATTCAAAATCCGATTTCATAGCACTCAATTTTTTACAATATATTTGTCTTTGTTCTTGTACTCATTTCTTGAAATGAAGAAATTCTTAATCCAGCGATTTACACCGATAGTGAAGTCTCCTTTGTATTTGTGGCCGAGTTTGATAAATTCTATTACTGCTTTTATTCCTCCTAATTTGGCTGCCCATTTTAGGGAATACATCAGCGAATCTTGGAACTGTGCTTTTCCAATCTGTCGTAAATAGGCATTATTGCGAAGTATAGTTTCATATCTGCATCTGCGGCTTTCTAACGAATGTTGGTGGACAAGGCTTCCATGTGCTATTGTGACGCAGTATATTTCGGCGTGGTCTACCGTAATAGACTTTGCGCATGCTCCCACAACCGTCGAAAAATGCAGGTCATTGGCCCAACGCGTTTCTTCGAATGTGATGGCATTATTTTGGATTATACTTGCACGAATCATCTTTCCCCATGGCTCATTGTAGTTGTACCGCAAGTGTCCTTCTGTCATTTCATTGGGATTATCTGTATACTCATTTAGTAACTTTGCCAAATGGAGATGCCTGTTCCCGGGTTCATTGGTATCCGAATAACGGCATGTGGAATAAAAGTAGATGATATCTGCTTCGTCTTGTAAATGTTTGTCCAGATAGGTCCACGCTTCTGGTAAAAAATAATCATCTGCATCTGCAAATAATACCCATTTGCTGTGTACTTGCGCAAGTGCTATATTCCGTGCGTAACCGGCTCCTTTTCCTTCTTTTGTCAGCGTGAGAATCACATTCTTCTGCCGCTGGCATAATTGTCTGATTTGTGTTATGTATTGGCTGTCGCTATTATCATCAATTACAAACACATCAATGTCTTCCCTTTCGGGAATACTTCTAATACACCGTTCCAGTAAGTCCGGGGTATTATGATGTGGAATAATGATGCTATAGTTTTTTAACATTCTTATTTCTTTCTTCTTACATCAATCACCTCTCCGGTTGCATTGGAGAAAACCGTATTTATCGATGCGATAGCCACATCTTCTGCGGGGAGTAATGAGCCTTCAGGTTCGTTTCCGAAATTTTGAATGCGCATTGGTGTTTTTGTCCGTTCCGGATTAATGCAGTTGACGCGAATGCCGAAATCGTGCCATTCTTCAGCCATCGCTTGCACAAAATTGACAATTGCTGCTTTGGTCGCGGAATAGATACTATACATCATGCGTCCTCGCGTGTAACTGCTACTCGTGTAGAAGAGTAGGGATCCTTTGCTGTCTCTTAAATAGGGGAATGATTCTCTGGATACATTTATCACACCCCATAGATTGACGTCAATGGATGAGCGGATACTGTCAGCACTCATACTTGTCAGTGATTCTTTTACAAGAACACCTGCTGTGTTTATCACAATATCAATCTTCCCCTCTTTTTGCGCGGTTTCGTTCAATGCGTTGCGCACGGCATCCGTGTTTGTAACATCGACTCCGTTTTGACTGCGGCTGAAGGAATAGACTCGTGCGCCATTTTGTCGGGCTATCTCCACAATCTCTTTACCGATACCGTAACTGCCACCAAATACAACTATTATTTTATCCTTGATGCCTTGCAATGTTTCCGTCGTCAGAAGTTTCTGTTCTCCGTTTCTGGTTCGCAATTGGAATAATTTGTCGAGCAAGAATAAATCTTCAACGTAAGTTAATTTCATGTTGGCATTTTCTCCTTCTACAACATATACTGCTTCTTCAGGCAGGTAGCGGCGTACTGTACCGCAATCGTCTGTTGTGGAGAACTGTGGATCTTTTAATGCTAATTCGTATGCTCTGCGTATTGTTCCGCGCTTAAAACACTGAGGTGTTTGACCATTGCGTAGTTGGTTGCGGTTCGGTATGAAATCGATGCAATCTTTAGAATCCACAGAAATGATAGTGTCCGTTGTGCGTACAGCTACATCCACTGCATTATAATGCTCCAGCGCTTCTATGCAATCTCTGATTATCCGATGGCTTAATAATGGACGTACTGCATCGTGGAAAATCAAATTGACATCGTCATCTGTGTAGGCATTGATAGCCGCAAGACTGCTATGATAGCGTTCTGCGCCTCCTTGGAGAATCTTCTTGACTTTTTTGTATTGGTTGCGGACAACAATATCCTCTACGTCGCTTATAAAATCAGCTTTGCTGACAATACAGATCTCGTCGATCTGCTCACAGTTTTCGAACACATCTATGGTGTGCTCAATGACTTGCTTCCCTGCAACTTTCATAAATTGTTTAGGGATGTCGTTTCCCATGCGGGTGCCGCTTCCTCCGGCAAGTATAACTGCTATATTCATGTTTGTTCTATATTTCGTTTGTTGTTTCTGCTTCGGGTTGATTATTTGGCGCTAAATCTTTTGAATTATACAAAATTATCAGTATTAATGCAATATACATGATGGGGTATATTTCCATAATCATCATAAAGAAGAAAGTGCATAGGCCGAAGAAAAGATACTGCATGGCAGGAAAAGAGTTCTTCAAATATTGTCTTATCGCTGTTATGATAGAGATTATGAAAAGTGTAAGACCTACAAATCCGCCGGTTAACAATTGACCTAAAATAATGTTATGTGCTGTAGTTACCTGTAGTTGGGCTTTATACCACATGTCTGTTTGGTATCCATAGCCGATAATAGGAGAATCATTAATCAGCAATAAACTCTTCATCCATACGGTTGTCCGATTGGTAAAAGTAAGATCTTTATGAAGAATGTTTTCCACAAAGTAGACGATATATTCATTTTCAGAAAAGTCTGCTTGTTGGAATACGGCTAATGTCTGGAATAATATATAGACAATGAGGAATACTATCAATAACCATTTCCGCAATCGATAGGACTTGATAAAATAGAAGGCAAGAAGGAGTGTAATTCCGACAAGTGATGTTTTTGAACCGACAGATAATAATGAGAGTATGGAGCAAATGATTAATGCGATAAAATTAACATGCATTTTGTGGTATCGTATCCTGTAATATCCGGTAATCGCAATGGCAGGGATAATAGTTCGTCCCATTTGATTGTAATTGCCTCCTAATAGGAAATAGGACTGCTCCCGTGATGAAACCCATATACCGCTTGGATTTAAAAGTGTAAATAGAAAATTGAGGTAGATGCATATACTCATCGCAATAATGATTGCACGTAGAATATGCTCTCCGTATGTGGGCAGATAGAGTTTGAATAATCCCCAAATCATAAGGATGTCAAACCCGACGGAAATAATGGTAAATGGTGCTCCTGAATGATGAGCGATGGTACTGTAACCAACAACTCCTCCGTACATAAGAAGCCAGAATCCTAAACCGTCAATTCTCTTAGGGGAGCGGAAGAATAACATAAGGAATATTCCCCAACAGACAAAACGTAGGACGGAAAGAGCCGTATGCATTATCGGGGAAAACTCTGTAAATAGAGAATTCCTCAGAACCAGCACAAAAATAATAAAGGATATTAATGCGCAAGTTGTTCTATCTAATGCTGAACTGTTACTCATTTGGGAAGCATTATCTTTTCGCCTATTGCTATGTCTGCTTTGTATAATTTGTCACTGTCCAATCCGGCCGCCGGTGTGAATGTTAGTTCCCCGAATATGACGTTGCCTTTCTCCAGATAGAAATCTGCACGTACGAATGGGAATGGAGCAGATAATGTACGGGCGTATGCAATCATCTTGTCCCATCCGTCCGGTATCGTGTACGTGAAGTCAGCCGGTGCCTGAAGGCCGTCGCTCGTCAGTTCGCGTTGCAGGTTCCCGTGAATGTCGAAATAATAGAATTTGGGTTTTACATGCTCTTCGCGTCCTATGCACACCATCACATACAGCGGTTCGCCGTTGCAGCAGTAAATCTTATAATCCGCCGGAGCCAAGCCGTCTTCGGTCTCGATAAACTTCTCGGCAATAATCTTTTTCGGGATATCCTCATACTGCATCTCCGAATAATAGAGATGACCTGTGCTGCGCAACCATCGGCGCAGCATCGTACGGGTGGCAGGGATATCCAGTTTCGACTTGTCGGTCACAACCAGGTTCATGTGGTAGAAATAGTTGTTCTTCAGCACGAACTGATTAGGTAACTTGTCAAAATCTATCTCTTCAGGCTTGGTCCAAACGCCGTATAACTCATTGAGTATCTCTCCGCAACCTTGTTGCTTCACAAACTCACGCACGGCATACTTGTCTGCGCATTGTGTAATGAGCGGATTTTTGTAATAGGTATTGAGTTTGAGCCATAGTATCTTTTCGTTCGACGTCTGGGGATGGCGCATGTCGAGCCACTTCCCGAAACGGTGACGATACCAAATCTGCGTATTCAGTTTGGGTGAGATACGCGTTAGAAGTTTAAATAGGACGTCTTTTAGCAACATCGTATGCGTTTATCTGTTTTGAAATCTGTTGATTCGTTGGTCAATAATCTGTCCGTTGCGGATGCAATTGGCTTTTTGGAGGCATTCCTGCGGTGTTTCTTCAATCAACTGGTCGCACAATGGAGCAACCACTTCGCTCAAAAAACGGGAAGTCGTTTTGAAGAACAGAGAAGGCGTATGATCTACCACATAATGCCGAATACCATCCACCATGTAGGTCGGTTTTTCTATGGTTGTTGGGACGCTGGTCTCTATCGCTCCGGCTTTGTCGCAACTGATATCTATAATCATAGCGCCCTGTTTCATGCGTTTCAAATCTTCCTTGTAGATGATATGATCTTTGCGGGTCGTGTCCCATAAGATGGCATTCACAATAACGTCGTATATAGGGATTTCTTTGCGGAACAAGGCTTCTGTATGTCGGTCATAAACCACTACTTCGGCTCCCATATAATTCAAGGTCTTAATAGCTCCTCGCGCTGTATTTCCTCGTCCCAATACTGCTACTTTGGTGTTATAGGGGAATATGCCGTGACAAAGATAGGCATGACTGACTGCTGCTTCTCCGGCTATCTCGTTGTTCCGCCAAAAAAGATGCCGGCCGTCCTCATACATGTCTTCCCATGCATATGCGGTGAGTCCTCCATGAATAATCTTGTCGGTGATATCTCTGTTCTGAACGGCATGAAGCCAGCCGAAAATGGTTTGCCCGTGCAGTTGTGTTAGGTACTCGGCGTCTCCAACCTTGGGGTCGCAGATAATATCGCATTTCAATACCTCTTCACGTGAACAAACATGCACTCCTGCGTCGCGATAGTCCTGGTCACTGTAACCAAGGATATCGCCATAGCCGCTTTCCACATATACCTGCTCCACATGATGAATCAGGTGAATATGCTCCGGTATGAGGGCGCGTCTGTTCTCGTTCTCTTTGTGACTGCTAATAAAACCTAACGTTTTCATTTCTTTTTTAGTTTTGTTCCGATCATATTTCGGATAATATCTTGTTCTTCTTTTGTAAAAGCGGTAAACCATATTGCTCCGCCTCCTACTACTGCACTGACGGCGAGTGTGACGATAAAACGGTATGGCATCTCAACGTATCGCACCATCGCCCAACACACCGCGCACATCAAAATCACGGGGAATGCGGAGCGCATAAAGACATTCTGTATAAAATGACCGATATGCAGACCGCCCGTAACTTTGAGGAAAGGCAGACGCGTCAACGCGCAGAGTATCTCTATGCCGAGGTAGCACCACATGGTTGATGCCACCGGCATTCCGAAATGCAGACACAGCCATGCCGCCGGAAGTGTGAGCACTTTAATCGTATTGACGGTTAGGGAATAGTCGCGTATGTTACCTATAGCCTGATTCGCGGTGCCTAAACCGATAGTCAACTGGTCACATACGGACGCAATCAGCACGAATCGACAGAACATGACGGCGTGGTCCGGTACTTCCTTTAGCCAGAATTGTAAGATGGCTGGCATCTCAAATACAATAGGAATAACAACCATCGCCATCAGTAGGGTAGCATATTTGCTTGCCGATTCGGATATGCTCAGCATACGTGCTCTGTTGCCGGCTCCTTCTGCTTTGATAATCTGCGGATTCATTGCGTTGAGCACCGACTGTGCCACAAAATGCACGGCTCCCGTCACTTGCAAGGCTATTCCGTACGCCGCGTTGATGGCGCTGCCGAATATACGGTTAAGGATGATGGCAATACCTTGTGTACGGGCTACGATACAACCCGTCGAGTATATCGTCCATCCGGCAAAGCCGCTCAGGTCGCGGATGAAACCGTTGTCCCACTCATGCCATTTCGGTATGTGGCATTCCTCAAAGTGCTTTAATGCATATATGGCAAACGCCAGTAGGTTGAATAGCGAAATGCCGATCAGCAATATGGCGTAACTGACCAACTTGTCATAGGAGGCTATGTAGGTCAGGAAAATGGCTATCAGCAGTCGGAAGATACCGTCCAATACGTCAATCACCGAGATATATACGATGTTCTCGCGTGCTATAAACAGCGCTCGGAATGGTGCAGTCAGGAATGTCAGCATCAGCATCACCACCGCCGACAGATATACGCTGACGGCTGCTACCTCACGTCCCGCTTCTATCTTGAGCAGCGAGAAAAGGATAGGATAGGTGAGTGCCCCTAAGACGACCATGGTGCCCACGCCGATGACAATATGCAGCAGCATGCTGTTTCCGAACACGCGCACCAATGCCTCTTTATCCCCTTTGCCGTGATGGAATGAGAGATAGCGTTGCGTAGTGGTGACCAGCGCATTTGTCGTAAACGCCAGCATCGCCACTACACCGGCCACGACGCTGAAGATACCGAAGTCCGTCTGACCCAACGCCGCTAATATCAACCGTGTCGAATAGAGCGACAGACACACGTTGATGATGGTACGTGTGTACTGCGCGGCAGTATTGACAACTATGCGTTGGGATGAAGTCATGCTAATAATAAATTACCAATTACTCGTCAGTCACGACGGAAAATGTCTCTCGTATATACTTTCTCTTTCACGTCGTCTAACAACGCGTCATAACGATTGGCGATGATGGCTTGGCTGCGAAGTTTGAATTTTGCCAAATTATTCACCACTTCGCTGCCGAAGAACGTACTGCCGTCCTCTAACGTCGGCTCATAGATGATGACTTGCGCACCCTTCGCCTTCACGCGTTTCATGATACCTTGGATACTCGACTGACGGAAGTTGTCGCTGTTCGATTTCATCGTCAACCGATAGACGCCTATCACGCAACTTTTCTCCTGTGTGGCATCGAAATCGCCTTTGTGATAATAGTCATAATAACCGGCTTTGGCAAGCACACGGTCCGCGATGAAGTCTTTGCGTGTACGGTTGCTCTCCACGATGGCACCAATCAGGTTCTCCGGCACGTCCGCATAGTTCGCAAGCAACTGCTTCGTGTCTTTGGGCAGACAGTAACCGCCGTAGCCGAAGGACGGGTTGTTGTAATGCGTACCGATGCGCGGGTCAAGACATACACCGTCGATGATAGCCTGCGTGTCCAGACCTTTCATCTCTGCGTACGTGTCCAACTCGTTGAAATAACTCACGCGCAGCGCTAAATAGGTATTGGCGAACAGCTTTACAGCCTCCGCCTCTGTCAGACCCATAATGCGCACCTCGATATTTTCTTTTAACGCACCTTCCTTCAACAAGCCCGCAAAACGTTCCGCTGCGGCTACCAGACGTGCGTCACTCAGCACTGTGCCGACGATGATACGGCTCGGGAAGAGGTTGTCCTCCAAAGCCTTGCTCTCGCGCAGAAACTCTGGCGAGAAGAGAATGTTGTCGCAGTGGTATTTCTTCCGTACGCTCTCGGTATAACCCACCGGAATGGTGGACTTGATGACCATGATGGCGTTCGGATTGACGCGTAGTACGGTTTCTATCACGTTCTCAACCGCCGAGGTGTCGAAGTAATTTCTACGGCTGTCATAATTCGTCGGTGCAGCGATTACTACAAACTCCGCATCTTTGTACGCATCTTCGGCATCAAGTGTCGCGGTGAGGTTCAGAGAAATCTTCTCGCCACTCGCCCCCTCGCCTTTGAGATACTTTTCGATATACGCATCTTGAATAGGCGACTGCCGTGCGTTAATCATCGCTACCTTCTCCGGCACGATATCTACAGCCTTTACCTCATGATGTTGGGCGAGTAGGGTGGCAATACTTAACCCTACATACCCTGTTCCAGCAACTGCAATCTTCATAAATTATCATTCATAAATTATCAATAATTACTAACGACCAACGACCAACGACTAACGACCAATCAAATCCGCTCTTCCACGCCGCGGAAATGCACATTCAACTCATGAAGGTGCTCAAGCAACGTACCTAACGACGTTCCTTTGGTCATTTCAGCGAACGCATTCACGTCCTTCGGGAAGCACTTACCGCCGTAGCCGCACTTTCCGTCCGGACCGGGCACATACGTGTGGGTGTCGTTGATATAACCCGACAGCAGCACACCCGTGTGTACCTTGCGCCAATCCGCACCCATCTTCTCGCAGTACTCCTTGCACGCGTTGAAGTACGTCACTTTGTACGCACCGAACACGTTATGCATGTACTTGGTCAACTCGGCCTCAAGCGGACTCATTACGGTGAACTTCTTGCCTACGAAAATCTTCGTCAGCAACTCCTGTGCACCGGTGAAGACCATCGTCTGCTTGTTGAAGTCCTCAATGAACGTGCGCTCGGTCAGGAACTCCGGCATATAATATACCTTGTGACCTGTCTCTTTTGAAAGACGCTCACTTGTGCCCGGAAGAATTGTCGTGCGAACAAACACCGGCACGTCCGGCAGGTTCTTAATCAGTTCTGTCATCAGACGCAAGTCTTGCGTACCGTCTTCTTCTGTAGGTACGTGAATCTGCAGAAAGGCGATATCCACATGACTCAAGTCATCATTGTAGCCCTTGTACGGGTCGCTGATGAACAATTTGCACTCCGGGTTGTTGTTCTCCAACCAGTTTTTCAGTGCGCCTCCTACGAATCCGCACCCGATAATTCCAACATTAATCATGATTTTATTTTGTATTTTATTATATTTGTCTGTGCTCTGTACTCTGTACTCTTTACTCTGTCAGCGCAGCGGTCTGTGTTCTGTATTCTGTACTCTGTGCTCTGTATTCTGTGTTCTGTCAGCGCAGCGGTCTATATTCTATATTCTGTCAGCGCAGCGGTCTATATTCTATATTCTGTCAGCGCAGCGGTCTATATTCTATATTCTGTCAGCGCAGCGGTCTGTGTTCTGTGTTCTGTACTCTGTACTCTGCACTCTGTGTTCTGCGTTCTGTCAGCGCAGCGGTCTGTGTTCTGTACTCTGTGTTCTGTACTCTGTGCTCTGTATTCTGTCAGCGCAGCGGTCTGCACTCTGTGTTCTGTACTTTGTTTTCTGTACTCTGTTAGCGCTGCGGTCTGTGCTCTGTGTCCTGTACTCTGTATTCTGTACTCTGTTCTCTGTTCTCTGTTCTGTCAGCGCAGCGGTCTATATTCTACATTCCTACGCGTGTACAGGTATTGTGCGCGCAAAAAATCACGCAAAGGTACTGCTTTTTTTTTACATACGCAAGCACGCGCGACTTTTTTAGGTAAAAAAGTGATTTTTTACACAAAATGCCCAATTTTTACCCATTATTCTTTGCCCCGGTACGCGAGACTTCAATTCCCCGTTCTCTTTTGTTTCGCGCTCTTTACCCATCACTTCTATAGCTGTTTTAATAAAAATCATTGATTTTATTTGTACAATTCAAATAAAAGCAGTACCTTTGCCGCGTATTTCATGCATCCAAACACGAATTATTGACGAACTATTGACGAATTATTCACGAATTATTAGTATAACGACACTATGGCAAGACTGGAATTAGCTAATCCTTTTGACGAGATGTCGGGCAAGTTCTCCAAGACCGACCGCATCGTCATGCGTACCCGTTATGGTAAGACCCATGCCTATGCAT
>Ga0265299_10001698_pt1 | contig 24244 bp, 24 predicted proteins | sample AusTroGonzalo_MG_4_FD_193485 | JGI IMG/M metagenome (GOLD analysis project Ga0265299, IMG submission 193485) | Bovine rumen microbial communities from tropical cattle in Woodstock, Queensland, Australia - Gonzalo_02 | ecosystem: Host-associated > Mammals > Digestive system > Stomach > Rumen ... | reverse complement strand
TACAAATGTTACTTTAAAGCTAAATGGTGCTTCTATTGATATTATTATTGATTCGTTGGGTATAAAAAAATCAGTTTCTAGCTTATCTGGTGGAGAAAAGAAACGATTAAATTTAGCTATTCAATTTGCTTTATATGATTTAATAAGATCTACTTCACAAATAGATTTTAATATGATCTGTTTAGATGAAATAGAATCAGAATTAGATACTATGGGAATACAACAGCTTATTGAAATAATAGAGGATATATCAGAAAGAGTTGAAACAGTCTTTTGGATAACCAATCATCCAATGGTTAAAGAAAATACAATCCATAAAATTATTTGTACTAAAAAATGTGGTAAAACAGAAGTAGAGGTCCAATGAAAATATTATTTTTTTCAGATAGTCACTTTCATCATACACATAGATTCTCACACATAACAGGTGAAGGTTTTACTGTTAGAGAATTAGAGCAGTATGAATGTGTAAATGATATTTTGAAAATAGCCGATGAAGAAGGTGTTCATAAAATAATATTTGGTGGAGATATTTTTGGACCAGTTGGTGATAATATATCAGCTCAAACATTAATGATTATTGGATTGTTTATTGGAAAAATAACAGAAAAGTATCCATTAGAAATAATTGTTGGTAATCATGATCAAGCTGTTAATACACAAAATTATAATATTCATAAAATTGAATGTTTTAAATATTGGCCAAATATAACTATATATGATCAGCCAACTATTAATGATAATTTTGTTTATATGCCTTATAGTTATTCTGATGAATATGCTGAATCTTTTTTACAAGCCATTCCAGATAAAGAGAACAAAGTTGTAGTATCACATTTAGAATTAAAAAATATTCCTTTTGGTAATGGAATTTTTTCTCAGCATGGTGTGAGTATAGATATTTTAGATCAATTTAAAAAAGTATTTCAAGGACATTATCATTCTATTTGTAAGTATGGTAAAAATATAGAAATTATTGGATCTATGCAAAAATTTTCATTTAAAGATATGGGTTCTGCCAGAAATAATATAATTATTTATGATACAGAAACAAATCAAACAAAGCGTAGAAGTTTTAATGCTCCTAATTGGTTAACTTTTACGGATGAGAATATAAATGATATTTTAAAAGCGGATTCAAATAATTATGTTAAAATTGAAGTTTCTACAGATATCTTATTGACTCCAGATATAATGAAAAAGTTGGATACATTTAAAGGTAAAGATATTCATATAGATGTTAATAGAATTTCAATAAATAAAGAAATGCTCGCTGAAAATAAATTAGAAACAGTAAATGAAATCGATATTCTTAAAAAATTTATTTCTGAATCAGATAACAGTGATAAACAAAAAGAAGATTTATTGCAAGAGGGCAAAAGATTACTAGATATTAGTAGATAAGTTCTAAAAAGTAGTCTCGGAAAATTAATTTAGTAGAATTAATTTGACATAGACATTCTAATTGTATGTGAGATATGAAACTCATTAAAACATAGTTTAACAATTAAATATAAAGGAATTAAAAAATGACAACTAATAATATTAATTTACAATGGGCTCAAGAATTATTAACAACAGGTAAAGATATGGCAAATTTTTCAGGAGAATTACCCGAAATAGATTGGGTACAAAATGGTAAAAGTTTTAAAAAGCAATTAACTTTTAAATTGTTACCAGCAAATAGTAAAGAAAATGGAGTATTTAGTTATATTGTTGGAACACATTGGTTAGACATAGAAGGGCGTATTCGCCGTTTTGTATGTCCAGAACAAACAATGCATTTGAAAAAACAGGGTGTAAAATGTCCTATTTGTGAAGCTAAGCGTAAGCTACTTGCTCAAGGACATACAGAAGAAAGTTTATCAAAACAGGGAAAATATGGACCGATTCCAGTATTTGATCCAAAAATGACCTCTAATGTAAAAGTTGTTGTTTTATCATCTGATCTAAAAAATGATTGGGATAAAGCTCATGTATCTTTACTGCAACAAAATGGTACATTTTTAACGAGATGGCTTGTTGAAAAATGTATGGATCATGATACACCAGATTTGTTAGCTTGGGAAAGAAGTAATGCTATTAAATTTAGCAGAGTAAGTGACAATGGACGTTTTGAACGTGAATTAACATTTACAACTTATGAACCAACAACTGATGTTATTACAAAGTTGCGTGAAGAAAACGAATCACTGACTTTAAGTGATTTGTGGAAAATGCCTTCTGATCAAGAAGTGTTAGAAATGACACAAATTTGTCAGGCTTTAGAAAATGAGTATAATGCTTCTCGTAATGTAGCCCGTACTCAATCTTCTGCAGATTCAGACAATGTATCAGAAGATGAAATTCCATTTTAATGTTAACTGTGTTATAGCGAGGATGAAATACTCCTCGCTTTTTTAAAATTAAATGCTGAAAAGAAGTATATTAAAACCAAAAAAGAATTATACACTAAAAAAAACACCCTTAAAAAGAGGTGAAGTTAAATTAAAGTCTTCTTCAGTTCTACAAAAAAATAATATATCTTTAAAAAAACAATCTGATAAAGCAAAAGAGCTCTGGGAAAAAGTTAGAGCAGAAATAATAAAAAGAGATACTGGCAAATGTCAACTTTGTGGTAAACCGGGTACACAAGTTCATCATATTTTACTAAGAAGTAAAAGAAAAGATTTACTTTATTCAAAAAATAATTTAATATGTTTATGTTCCAAATGTCATTCTCATTCTGGTATGACAGGATATATGGAATTATCTTATAAAATAGCTTTTAAAAAAGGTATTACAGTAGAAGAATTATTTAAACAAGCAGAAAAGGAGGATTAAATGAATGAAAAATATAAAGTTATATCATCTACTTTTCAGTCTGATACATTTACATTTGAACAAGGTGTATCTATCTGTGCTTTTATAGCATTTATTTTATTTATTACGTATTTTATCACTTGGTATATAGGGAGTAAACAATGATTGAAGAATTTAATATAGAAAAAGTGGAAAGCTTAGATTTTGATAAGTTACAAAATCAATTACAATATATTTTTAAAACTGAACAAGATATTGTAAATTTTATTAATTTTCTAAAAAATATTCAAAACTTTGTTAATTTATCAAATGATAAACGCCATATGACTTGTATAAATTTAGCTTATTTTAGATCACAAATACAATTATATGAAAAAAGAATACAAACTGTTATTGATAAAACAAAATTAGTAAAATTAAAAGCTTCTATTAAAAAAGCTAAAGGAGCTGGTGAAAAAATAACAGAAAATATTATAGAATATTATTCAGATGATGATAATGTATTAGATGGTTTAATTGATTTACATAATCTAATTTCAGCCTGGAGTGCATATATGCAGGATTTATATTTTATGCTTTCACAGACTAATAAAAATTTAGGAAATGTATTTAATTGAAAATTTTTTAAAAAAAAGTTACTTTTTTGTTTTACTTTTTTATGAAAATGTGTAATATAACAAATATAGGTCAACTTTAACAGAACGGGGTGAATAATGTTAAAAGCGAAAATAAAAAAAGAAAGACTATCGAAAAAAACTAACAGAAAACAAAACTTTAAAAAGTTTGTAGAGTCTGGATATTCTGATACTAAACTTTTTTTAAAGGCCTGTAAAAATGATGAAAATTTATTAATTTACACTTGTTTGGAACCAGATGAATTAAATGAAGTAATTTCTAAAATGAAAAAATTTAATATTTTAGAATCATATATAAAAGAATTTATTAGCAAACAAGCCTCAATTAATAAAGAGGAACTACAAGAGATTATTAATAAAATAAAAGAGTTAGATATTTTAGATACTCAAATGAGATATTTTGTTGATAATTATTTTGTTATTGGTGAAAACGAGCTTAAAGAAACAATTAATAAAATGAAAAATTTCAATATTTTAGAAGCTCAAATAAAATATTTAGTAGATAATCAGCCTATTATGAATAAAGATGAAACAAGATTTAATAAAGTAGTTGATTCATTATATGCATATTTAAAAGGTTATATTGATTATAATGCATTTCGTTTAAGTAATAGTACAAACAGTGCTGAAGATTGGAGCGCTGAATTATGGGAAAAATATTGTAAAATATGTGATTTTTATCGAATTCGTTGGTTTAAACCCGAAGAATTAATTGATCCTAAAACAAAAGAAGCAAAAAAGACTCGTGTTACATTTACTCCGATGTTATATAAGGAATTTATTTATATAGTCAGATTATCAATATCTTCAGAAAGAAAGCATAGAGCCTTTTTAGCAGCAATGCATCCAGAAGATACAATTTTTAAAATTTCTTTAAATGGTAAAATTGATGTAGGTAATGATGAAAAATCTCTTGCCGAAGTTGTACCAGATGAATCAACGGGCGGTGAGATGTTAGTTGAAAATTCAAATGCATCGAGAATCATAGATAAAGCTCTTTATATAGCAAAGCAATATCCAGATGCTGCAGAAGTATTAGATCAAATAAAAACATATTATGAAATACAAGATACTGAAATTATTGATCCTGTTACAAGACAACGCACCTACTTAGATAAAAAAATTGTTGTATTAGGAAAAATCTTTTTGTATAAAGCTGGATTAGTTTCTCCTAAATGTTTAGCTTTTATAAAAGCATTATCACCAACATATAAACAAAGATACAATATAAGTAACGCTAGAATAAATGCTCAATTATCTGAATATAAAGCAAAAAAACCTCAACCGAAACAGAAGAAGGTTAATAAAAAAGAATTAACGTATAAAGAATTGATTTTACGTAAAAGAGGAGAGTTATAATGACAAAGATTTGTATGATTATGGCTATAGGTCCTAAAAGCGTAATTGGAAAAGGTGATAAATTAATTTGGCATTCAAAGAATGATTTTTATCATTTTAAAGCACAAACAAAAGGTTGGCCCTGTTTATTTGGAGCAACAACTTTTTATGGCTTACCAAAATATCCACTTAAAAATCGTTTAAATATTGTTTTAAATTTAGATTGTAAAAAGACAGATATTGTTACTGGAACAAATGGAAGTTGGATAGAAACAAATGATTTAAATACAGCTTTAGAGTTAACAAAAAGCTATAATAAAGTATTTATTTGTGGTGGAAAAAGTATTTATAAATATTGTTTAGATAATAATTTAATTGATGAAGTATATTTAACTAAAATAGAAACACCTGATAATAGTTTAGAAAAAGAAATTAATTTAAATCCAGAAAGTTTTGTATATTTTCCTATTGATTTAGATGAATATTTAAAGACCTGGCATAAAGAAAGACTTGAATATGCGGAAGGTATGGTTGCTGAAAATTATTTGTGTGATTTCTTAAAATTTACAAAGTATACTAATAATTAACATCAAAAGTTCTATTTTAATGTCAACATTATACTAGTTCAACGTGTTGATGCACGATCAAGGTTTATCCCTCCTTTCGCCTGGTCGTGCTTTTTTATTTTTACTCATAGTTTTATTATCTTTTTCATGCTAGATAACACAAGTTCTAATCTATAAGTAGATTTTAACTTTAATTATAAGTGTAAATACATGGCAAATATATCTCAGCAAAAAATTATACATAGATTTATTAAACCTATTTCAGATTATGAAGAAGGTGGAGATTATTATACACGAGTCATTCCATTAGATACACAAGCTTATGCAATGTATCCTTTTGGTGTGCGTGAAGTTGAATTATATTATGTACTTGGTGATGGTATTCATACTTATTTAGAAATTAAAAATGGTATGGGTGCTGTAGAATCAGCAAAAGAATATCCAGTTATTAATGTTGAAGATATTGCTGGTTTTATGCGTAAATCACATGATCCTGATACATTATATAGTGTAGATAATGATGGTAATACAGTAAATATTCCAAAAAGTACATTTGTAAAAGCTGTTAATAATACATTGAGAGTTTATGGTACAGATGAAAGTGGAAATCAAACAACTTTTGATTTTAATTCATTTGGCAAAGTAGATGATGTACAAGTTGATGGTATATCAGTTGTAGAAAACAAAATAGCAAATCTTGGTTCTATGGCTGGTGAAAATAAAAATGATTATTTAGAAAAAGCAAATAATACTGCTATTGTATATGGTACAGATGAATCAGGTGATCAGGCTCTAATACCAATTGATGATCTTGCTTCAGTTAAATTATTATTAACAAATATACAAGTATTAAAAACTGGTTGGCATGAAAGACCAGTTGCAGATGGAGATTCAGAATTTCCATATAGATATTTAATAGAAAATGATAATATTATGGCTGATATGATACCAGAAGTTACTTTTGCTGAAAAAGAAGCATCTGCTGGTTTATTATCTCCTGTTTGTTTAGCGATAGATAAAAAATTATATATTTATTCAAGAGAAATAATAGATTATAATTTTGTTATACCAAATATAGTATTTTTTACAGGCAAGGCTTAAGTATAATGATCGGAAATACAAATACAGCTTCACCAAATCCTGCAGTTAAAGTTGAAATGGAAGAAAGAACATTTACTTTAAATGGTGATTATACACCTTCACAAGGATATTTTGGTTTTAATCCGGTGCATATAAGAGTAAATACTGGATATGATATTGTAGCTGCTTACGTACCAAATAATTTTGAAGAATTATCTGATAATGCAAAAATTATACTAAATCCAACAACGGCTCAAGAAAGAATGGTACTATTACAAGATTGGAAAATAGCAAAACCGATACAAAGTAACTTCACAAATGATTCGCTTGTTGGATATGTAATCGGTACAAGAAAAGTTGATAGCAAAAACAATTCATTCTATAATGTAAAAACATTGCTTGATACTAATACGTGAGAGGAATATATAAATGCAAGGACGTACAAATAGTACAAGTGTTTATAGTAAAAATGTAAATGTTACATTTACAGAAAATGGTGTATATGTTCCTTCTGAAGACTATACAGGATTTGGGGTAGTTACTGTTGATACCCCAACAGTCGAAGATATAGTTATGCAGGAAGATTATTATATCTTACCTACAAAAGTTGATTTAACAAATCCAGAAATTTATCAATACGATGATTATCAAAGTCCTTATATAGATACGCAGGGTAAATCATTTCAAGGTGTTGATAAAATAAAAGTCAGACGAATTGGCAGTTGGATTGATTCTGAAATTAATGCAGATAATATTAGACTTGGCCATACAATCTTAGGTGTTACAGGTAATGTTATAGAAGTTCACAATCAAGCTAATAAAACAACTAAATCATCTGGATCAACTGTTTATGTAAGACCAGATTCTGGATATACAGGTTTAAGTCAAGTCACTGTTAATCCAATCCAAGTACAAACAAAATCTACAACTATTAATCAAACAGCTAGTACATCATATCCAATAAGACAAAGTATTTATTCTGATAGTGGTTATGATGGTATGACAAGAGTTGATATTACTGTCAATGCTCCACCCCCTTGCCCTACTTATGTAACAACAGATTTACAAATTCGTCCATCAATTGAACAACAAATATTTAAACCCTCTAGTTATGATTCAGATGGATTTGGTACATTAACTGTTGAACCAGTTACTTCTGCTATTGACTCAAATATTCAACCCGCCAATATTGCTCCTGGTGTTACAATCTTAGGTGTTACAGGTACATATAAACCACAACACTTACAGAATAAAGTTATTGAACCAAGTATCATACAAGATCAAGTAGTTACAGCAGATAGTGAATATGAAGCACTTGGTGAAGTAACTGTTAAAAAAGTAACAGCCACTATCGATAATGATATACAAGCCGAAAATATTCGTGAAGGAATTGATATTTTAGGTGTTACTGGTACATATCATGGTCCAGATTATAATATTGAAACGGTAACAGGAATAACCCCATTAACAACCGCTCAAACGATTACCCCATCACAAGGATATGATTATCTAGATAGTGTTACAATTGAAGGTGTAACCGCTGCCATTGATCAAAATATACAGGCAAGTAATATTAAAGAGGGAGTTACGATTTTAGGGGTAGAAGGTACATTTGCTACACAAACCGTTAAAACACAAGCCCAAAAAACAGTTTCACCAACAACTTCTGAACAACATATATTTGCTGATACTGGATATGATGCTATTGTTGAATTAGTTGTAAGAGCTGTTACTTCTGGTATAGATCCAAATATTATTGCAGAAAATATTAAAAAGAACATTACAATTTTGGGTGTGCGTGGTACATTAGATGCTACACAAAAATGGTTTGATTTTCAAGATCAGAAAGGCTTTACAGTATTAACCAGTGATACATTTGGAAATGGCCAATTTGCACCAGAATTAACTACAGGTGTAAGTGATTATGTAATTACAAGTTGCTTAATTTCTACAGTAACAGATCCGATAGAAATTGAAAGTGCCGGAATATTTACTACTGTATTTGGATATGATTCATTACAATCTACAGATCCTATAATATATCAAACATATATTGCATTTAATGGTGGTTATTATTATGATGATTATAGTGTGTATATAACTATACCTGATCAAATTAGTTATTTATATCCTGTTATTAATACAGATGATATTAATGGATGTTTATTAAACTGCGAAGATACTAATTTAGAAAAAACCTATCATATATATTTAATAACTGGAATAAAAGAAGCGAAACCTGTATTAGTTGATGGTACAATTAATGTTAGTATGTTACCAGAAGGCTATGATAGTTATAGACATATCGGAACAATAACTATTCCAGCGCATAATGTATTTAAACCAATAAAAGCACCAACTGCAAATATTGCCGCAAATACTCAAAAAATTCAATATACTATTCCTAAATTGTCTGCTAATGGTACGACAGGAGGAAACAGTTTTGCTGTAAATCAATCTAGTTATATTGATTCAGCAAGAATGGCGTGGAGAGCATTTGATCAATTTAATACGAGTGGTGAATTAGATTGTTGGCATTCTATTAATGGCGAATCTCCAACATGGATAGAATGGTATATACCAACAGAAGTTTATATAGATACTATTTCTATTACAAATCGTGTATCTTCAGAAGGATATGATGCATTTTCTCCAAAAAATTATCAAGTACAAACATCTAATGATGGAGTCATTTGGACAACTATTTATTCTGGAACAAATACTGATGATACTTTAGGTAGTACCTGGAGAATAGATTTGACAGGTGTGGAAAATAGAAACAGTAAATACTGGAGATTATACGTAACAAGTAATAATGGCAATGATACCTACACCGTTATTGGTGAAATTACATTAGATGCATATACAATTATAAATATTACTGCAACAAAATGGTCGCAACCTGATATATATTCTGCTACAACTTATGGTACTATTACTTGGGGAGATATAGCAACAGGTAGTGATGAAGGATGGAAAGTATTTTCACCAACTACTTTTGTAGATTTAATAGATTATAATTATACTACAGAAGATAATATTGCAACGATAAATGAATATATAGGAAGTAGTAATGATTTAGTATTAGCTGATATAACAGTAAGCACTAATAATTTTGTTCCAGAATTAACAGGTAGCTTTATAAAATGGCAAATGCCATCTGGAATACGCTTATCACTTACAAAAGAGGGCGGAACAGTTACAATAAAACATGCAGCCGATTCAAATTTAATGTCTGGTACACCATTTAGAATATACGCCGATGAAGCTAAAACTATTCCATTAACAGATTCGTTTGCTGATCCTGGTATAGAAGGTGCAAGTACTATAATTCCTATTACAAAAGATTTTCCAACAAATACTTTATATATAGACATAGCAGCGCATGAAAATTATGGTGGAATAAGTGAAATTATATTTAATAATGTATATTTATCAAGTACAGGTACTGCTGCTTATACACAAAGTTGGTTATTAGATAATTCAGTTAAACAAGAAACAAATAATAGTATATTATATAATGAAAATACAAATGTAAATGTACTTGAAAATAATATTACATTTTATACAGAAGATTCTGGTAATCAACCTCTTAGCGTTTATATAAGTGCATATGATTTAGATAGAGGTCAACCAAATATTATCAATACATATAATCAAAACATAGCAAATGTAACAGCAAAAGGTAGTTTAACTATTACAAATGGAGAAGTATCTGGATTTTCAACAAGTAATTATGCAGTTTCAGAACAGGTATTAAAAAATAATTTAGAAATAACTTTGCGTGCTATTTGTCGTTATAGAAATGATTCAAATGGAAATGCTTGTCAATATCTTATTTCAGATATAACCGGTTCTGGTTTTGGTATTAGAGATCATTCAAGTAGATATTTTAGAATAACTGATATATCTCAAAATACAGATAGTGGTAGCAGTACATTCGATAATAATACATGGCAATGGATTAAATTTGTACAAACAGGTACAACAGCTACCTTATATGCATTTAGAGATACAGGTACTTATACATCTGTTGATAATTTACCTCCGGTTAGTGATGCTACATGGGTTAATAAATGTAGTAGAAGTACTCCAATATTTAAAGGAAATAAATTAATTATAGGAAATAGGCCTTCTAATACAACTGGATATAATCAAAGTTGGTATTCATCAATAGATTTTAGTAATTTTAAAATAGATTTTGGTAATAACTATACATGGCGTCCATATAGTTTAAAAACAAATTATATTTCAAATCATAATGTAGTACCACGTGTAACATATACAAATTTAAGATTTATTACTGAAGAAGATGTACCTTCACAATATTATTATTGGGTTAATGTATTTGGTTATATAGATGATGGTAGAGCTGTTACGATGAATGTATATGCAGTATATGATACAATGTATAATAGAAAATCTTATGTTTTTGCACCAGACGATAGTGTAGAATTAAAAACACAAACGGATAGTAGCAGACTTATAAAATTAGGTTTTGTTGGAACAGTAGATATTCCAGAACATACAGTTTATGTTTATGATATTAACCAAGGATGGGTTCCAAAGGTATAAATAAATAAGTTCTTAATAGATATAATATTTAGGAGAATTAAATGGCAACGATTATTTATGATTCAATAACTTATAATGTTGTATATGTAGATCCATTAGATAAACCAGCTGGAGATGGATCTACTCCAGCGACTGCTTTATCAACATTACCATCTACCTTAACAAATTATACATGTTATTTGATTCGTCGTACAACAGATGCAGATACATTAGGTGTACAATTACAAGCTACTAAAAATTCTGGTAAAACTCACATTATGTTTTTAGGTATGCCGGATTCTAAATCTGATTTATATTCTCAAATAGAACAAGATGCAAAAACAGCTTGGGGTAATGATTTAGGCATGTATGCTCGTATTCGTTGCAATAGCCCGAGTGGAGCGAATGGCAGTGAAAGTACAAATTATGTACCTTTCTTTGAAAATAATATTAAAATGCTTTATTGTGAAAATTGTTACTTTTTTAGAGATGATAAAGACTCTGGAGGTAGCGCTCAATTAAGTGCAAGTAACTATCATTATCCAATTTTCTATTTTAGTTCGGATAATTCTACAGATAGAAAATTAATATGGAGAAATTGTAAATTTAGTTATGCTCAGTATAGTTTAGATAGTGATGATTGGTTAAATTCAAATAGTACAATTTATACAGATAGTACAACATATCCGCAATATAAATGCAGTGCATATCTAGATTGCTATTCTGCTCATACTATTATTTTTAAAGATTGTATCATAAACAGTGTTGAATCTTCTGCAAATGCAAGTTATGATTCATACACGCGCTCACAATCTCATGGTGGTATATTTTTGCGTCGTCGCTGCAGAAATTTTGTTTTAGAAGGCTGTCAAATTAATAAATTACCATATGGTCAACATAGTAGTTATATTGATTATGGTTATCATGCTCCAATTTGTGTTGAATATAATATAGAATGGAATTCTAATGATTATGCTACAAGAACAATATTAAGAAATAATGAATTCAATTATATTTTATATACAGGAAGAAGTAATTATTATGCCCCATGGATAGTATATTGTCAAGCTTGTGATGTTTTAGCGCAAAATAATACAGTTAAATTAAAAAGAATGAGTGGTTTTACAACAGCCTCTTATAACTGTTATAGTGATGATTGGAGAAGTATTCTTTATTTTAGATATAATCGCACTTCTTTAAAAATAGATGGTGTATATTGTGATATGTCTTCTAATTCATATATAAAACCCAGTGGTTGGGCAATTTTATGGTGTGAAGATATTCCACCTTGTTGCATATCTATGCCTAATACTATAATAAAAAATGTAAATATTAAATTTCCGGCATCTCCTAATCGTTCAACAGGTGTAGATATTACACGTTTTACAAGAAGTGCCAGTTTATATAACAGCACTCCAGATTGGAGTAGTAGGTATTTAAATGATGGGTATTTTAATCCAGCAAATGAATTTTTGTGTGAAAATGTCACAGTTATTGCTCCTCGTCATAATGGATATGGTGTTAGTTTAACAAGAAATGGATTAAAAACTGATACTTTACAATGCAGACTATATATGAATTCTTCTGTATTACAAGTAAACAATTTATATAATTATTACCCAGAGCTTACTTCTATTTATGCTTTTAATAACAGTTATATAAAAGTTGGTAATTTTATTGCTGATTTAACTAAATATATTGGAATGCGTCAATTTCAATTAGATACATTTTCAAGTGCTTATGTTACATCAAGTAATGTAATGCCGTATGATGAAAATGCTAATAGTACAGGACATATTTACGGGGCTAGTTTAACAAGAGTCTGTTTAAATACTATTGAAAGTGGACAATTTTTCCAAAGAAATCCAATGAGTTTTGCAAAATCTTGGTCTAGTGTACGAACAGGATCAACGGCCTTAGCCTCTTTAAAATTATATTCGAATGTATATGCTAATAATATGTATCCATTAATTATTGGTAATTATCCATATAAAGGAATAGAAATAACACCGGCAACATTAGGTAAAAAGATTTTAACTTGCTATTGTGCTCATGGATTATTTTCATTAAATGAATTGCAAGGTGGTAGTACAAAATTTTGGTTAGAAGTACATACCCCAGAAATACAATCAGATGAATCCATAAAATATTTTGTAACTGATTCACTCGGAAAAGATTTTATAGCTGATACATCTACTTGGTCTGGTACAACAGCTGTAACTCCATTTAAAATAGAAGTACCTATTGAAGTAAAAGAATTGACTGTACCAGTAGAAGTTAAAATCTATTATAGTTGGTATGGTACAGCTGGATTTGTTTATGTTGATCCAGATATAAAACTTGTAGATGTTGTTGAATAAAATAAAAGGTCCTTGAAATATAGGACCTTATTCTTTAATTAATTTATTTGTTATATGGTTTTGCGCTTTTTCAGCTTTATCTTGTGTTTGATAACAAACTATAATTTGTGTAAATGTTTTTGTACCATCTAAACACATATAATCATAATCTTCTTGTATAAATTGATTTGTATTAATTACGGTAGTTTGATGTGTTTCTGTACAACCACTTAAAATAAATGTAAAAACAATTGCTAAAATAACAATCCAAATAAAAGTTAAAAGATTTTTCATTGTGCATTCTCCCTTAAAAATTCTAAGAGTTCTTTAGATGGTTTCATATCACCACAACTATCTGACGGTGCTGCATTTAATAGATCTTTATATTTTTGTTCGATTTCTTTTATTTCAGCTTGTTTTTGAGTATTATATTCTAAAAGTTTAGCATTTGCAACTTGTAAAGATTGAATAGTTGCCTCAGCTTCAGTTAATAATTGACAAGTATTTTCTAATTTCGTTGATGTATTACGCCATAATGCAAACAATAATATAATAAGTATTATACATACTCCACTAATAATTAATTTAATTTTTGTAAACATTATTCCTCCTTTATTAAAATATTATTTTTTTGATTTTTTATTATCTACAGGACTTGCAAGATTTTTTATAACAGCTTTTAAAATTTCATAGCAATAATCTAAAAATGCAATACCGGCTGTACCTGAAATACCAGCCGCGGCCATAACCCAATTCTTGTGTTCGAAATCCGGTGCAAATAATCCAACCATTATTCCGCAAAAACCAGATATAAATACATTTGATAAGAATCTTCTCCAATTAAAGGCTGTATCAAATTTTGATAATTCTTTAGCTGTACCACCAAGAATAGCTAATATAAAGCATAAAAATAAAGTCAAATATTCTGGATCTTTGCTATGATTCTCTATCATTTTCTTGTTCTCTATAAAATTGTCTAGCGTTTACATGAACATACTTTATTACACCTACTAAAGCTAGATTCAAAATAGTTGTAAATAATAGTAAAAAGCCGATTGCTATTTGTAATTCATTATCAATTGGTTGTTTTGGATAATTTGATACACCTACTAAAATTAAATATTTTTTACCTTCGTTTTTTATCCATCTATATTCCCACAAAATAGGTCGTTTGTGTTCAGAATTAAATTCAAATGCTCCATCATTCGTTGTCATTATTTTATCACGTAATTCTGTAATTTCATATGGATGACCTTCATATCTAAACGGACAATCTTTTGTGTGGAATTTACCTGGTACTCGATTTAAATCTTCGTCTAAGAAATATGTATTTGTATCATCAAATCTATCCATAATGTTTAATGCATTTAATACTTCAGTTAATTCATTTAAATTTTCAATAGCATTAACGATTTGATACTTTTCTTCAGATTGTCTTGTTAAATCACGTGTTTTAATACGATCAAATAAATTTATAAAATACAAAACACCTATTAATGTTAGTATAATTGGGAATACTAAACAAATTTTATTTAAAAAATCTTTAATTTTATCAAGCATAGAGTTTACCTTAAGATAGAACCTTTTTCATTATTATATAGAACTTAATAAAATCCTTTTAAATTTATTATATAAAGTTCTATATTTATGTAATAAAGACCAGTATTATCTAAGTATAAAATAGCAATTTATCTATAAAAATATATAAAAACATACAATGTTCTATAAAATAAATGATTTTATAGAATGGTACAATAATAATTTAAATCAGTTACTAATATAAGATTATTTTAAGTTCTAATTATTAGTTTTATCAGAAAGGTAAACTAAAACAAATATGATAAAGGATTAAAAAATGGCAACAAATACTAAATTTCCGGGCGTATATCCTTCAATAACTGATTTAACAGGTGTTGTAGCTACTAATGCTGTAACAGCTTGTGGATTTGTTGGTGAAGCCGAATATGGACCTGTTTTTACACCAACATTGTTATCTAGCTTGAGTGATTATACTGCTAGATTTGGTACATTGAGTTCAAGATATGGTTATGCTGGTTATTCATTGGCAGTAGCTGCAGAAACAATTGGTCAACACTACTTTGTTCGTGTTGTTCCCGTTGGTGATCCCGCCGCACATGTTGATGATAAAGATGCTTGTTGGGCATCTGTTCCAGTTTTGGTTACAGGAAAGAGTACTGGCACTGTAGGAAAAGATGGTTACTGGTATGAAGAAATTTCAGCTGCAGAATTATCACGTGATTCTGGTGCAGATTCTGGTTTATTTGGTACAGATAAAAATACTGCAATTATTGTAACAGCTAAAGATCCAAATAATCGTAAATTCTATGTTGCCATTGAAGATAGCACAATTAATGAAAATCAAGCTTCTGGCTTGATGGCAGCTCCTTCAGTTTCCGGAAAGACTGTAACAGTAAAGGTAGATGCAGCTCGTTTTGAAAATAAACAAGAATGTGCAGTTGGTGATAAAATTGTTGTATCACGTTTTAAAACAATAATTGAAGATGGTGAAGAAATTGATCCATTAAATGGCATGTTTGAAATTAAATCAAAAACAGTTGAAGAAGAGAGTGGTGAAGATACTGGTAACTTGATTTTAACATTTAATATGGATGCTACTCATGAAATTGATTTCACAGATGTAACAATTTGGGAAAATGCACGTATTAAATTATATCCTATGGATAATGAAACAACTTTTTCATTCACAGTTATGGAAAAAGTTGGTCGTGTAATGCAAACTCTTGAAACATATGAATATTGTACATTGTATCCTGCACAAGATGAATATGGTAATTCAACATTCTTAGAAGATGTAATTAATGGTACATCAAATTATGTTCAAGTCTTTACAAATAAAAAATTAATTGATGAAGATCCAGAAACAATAATTATTCCTAAATTTACTGGTGATGAACCATTATTCTTAGATAATGGTCAGTCTGGTACATGGGTAGATGATAATGCTAAATATACTGCATTAAATGCCGCATGGGAATTATTTAGAGATCGTTCTCAAGTTGATGTGTCATTGTTGATGAATAGTGGTTACGTTAATAAAAATAATGTTTCATATCAGTCAAAAATGTTAGAAATTGCCGAAGCTCGTCGTGACTGTTTCTGCTTATTTGATACACCAATGACAGAAACATCATTAGAAAATGCAATTGATTGGAGAAGCAATACACAAGGTTTTAATACTTATCGTGGTGCTGTGTATGCACCTTGGATAAAAACGTATGATTCTATTCAGGGTCGTGCAAATTTTGTAATGTGTCCTTCAGCATATGCTGCTAAAGTAATGGGTGCGTATAATCCTTGGATTGCTCCTGCCGGTTTAAATCGTGGTGTAATTTCTGCTTCTGCAGTATCTCCAACCGGTTTAACACAATATTATGATACAACACAAGGTGGAAAGTTATATACAGATAATCAAATTAACTGTATAATTAAAAATCCAGGTGCTGGTTATGTTGTTTGGGGTCAAAGAACATTGCAAGCTAAACCTTCAGCATTAGATCGTATTAATGTTGCGCGCACAGTAATTTATATTGAAACAATTTTACGTGATGCTGCTAAATGGCATTTATTTGAAAATAATACAGCTTATTTACGTATGCAAATTACCTTACAGTTCAATGCTTTCTTAGATACAATTTTATCAGCAGAAGGTATTCAAGGTTATAAGGTTGTTTGTGATACAACAAATAATACTGATATTGTAATTCAAAATAATCAATTGGTAATCGATATTTACTTAATTCCGACATATACAGCTGAAGTTATTCGTTTGAATACGATAATTACAAATGATTTGTCAACAACAGTTGTAACAACAATTTAAATAAATATGATCTATATAAATTAAGAGAGCCTTTAATTAGGCTCTCTTTTTATTTCGTCATTTATACTTCATATATGCACTTGTCTGGAAATAATTTTCTTAAGAATTGATTTAGTCTTGGATATTTTACTAAATTTCCTATAACATCATCAAATACAGATATCCAATTTTCTTTTAAAAAGTTATCAGATAAATCTTTACGTAATGCTATTTTTACATCTGTTATTTTACGTGGTGGTTCAATTGATTTATTATAATATAAATTGTAATAAATACTTCTTTTATGTAATACCTTTGTATCATCAAAATTTTTTATCTGTGGTAAATTTAGCATTTCTAAGTATTGTTTTTTGTTAACAACAAATGGTAAATGTGCTTCCATATTAAACGCTGTTTTTAGATTCAATTCTTTTAATAAATCTTCAGCAAACAAGAAACCAGCTTGCCATCTAGATGAATGCTTTTTTGAATAACGCTCTGCTACAGTATGTATATCACTTAAACAAACATTAACATCTTTTTCTATATCATATATTGGATGAATAGCAATAAAATCATCATTCATTAATACAAAATTATCCGATATGCCAGGTGTTTCACAAGCTGTTTTCCAATTAAGCATACTATTCTGCCATTTAGTACCTGTTTGGATAGTTTCTACATATTCAACATTCTTTAACCATTTTGGTTTATATCCAATAATCCATATTTTTCTATAATTACAGAATTTAGCAACAGAACGCAAAGAATATTTTAAATCATCATTTCTTTCTGAAAATTTTACAATATAAACAAGATCAATGTCAGAATTTTTTTCTGGCATAGTAAAAGCTGTTTCTTTAGATATTATTTCCACCGCTTTTTGCGATAAAGCCCTGCTATTTGTTGTACCTTTAGTATATATCGCAGGTATCCATGGCTTTGCAATCCCTCCCATTTTTATACCTCTTTTAAGAAATTATTTTTTTATTTTGAAGATTCTCATTATTTCCATATTTAAGAGTCCAAACTGTATTTTTATCTCCATTATATTCTATTTCTAATAACTGATTAGCTACATCAATTAATTTATTCTTTGCAGCAATTGTTATTACTTCATCAGATAAAGATTTAATGGAATAGATATCACTATCAATATCTTCTTTAAATTCTTTTACTCTATCTACTACTGGATCTTTTGATTGAATTATTAAATTTTCTAAGGTTTCCATATGTTCTGGTAAAATATTTAAGATTTCTTTTACCTGAGATAATAGTTTATCTACTTCTTCGGCTGTTAATTCATCTTCTATATTAAATAAGTTAATTATTTTATCAGCAGCCATCTCATCTGGATCAAAATTTCTTAATATAATATCTACTAATACATCTGGATCAAATCTTCTTGTATTATCTGGAGTTTTTTCAACTATAGATTCAGTTAATATAGACTCTTTAACTTCTTCTTTTACAGCTGAATTATCTTCCCCTTTATCGAATTCCTCAGCTCCGTCTTCTAAACCAGGTTTTAAATCTTTAAATAACTTGGCACATTCATGTAATTGTTCTAAATGCTTTTCTTCTTCGTGCTTTATATCTTCAATTGTAGCTTTAATTTTTTCTTTATCTGGTAAAGAATCTGTATTTTCAATTAAAGTTAATATTTGATTATATTCACAAATAGCTCCAGATTCACTTGCAATTGCTTTTAAAACAGCTTGCATAACTAATTCATCTGAAGTAGTTTCAGAAACAGCTTTATCTAAAGGATTAGCATCTGCTTCTGTTAATAATTTTTCTGAAGTACTATTCATGTTTATACTCCAATTATTTACTTACAGGGAAGTCTTTTGATAAATCATCTATACGATAGGTATTACCATCTAAAGTTAAAGTTGTATTTTCAACCGTAATTTGTTTTGGTAATTTAGCTGAATCTATTTGAGTAACAACATAATAAACTTTTTCAGTTACAGGTTCTACACCTTTTTCAACATGAATTCCGATAGCATCATCACCCAATTTACCTTTTAATGTATTAATGATATCAGAAACGTTAAAACGCGTATCAGGAACAAAATCTAAGGGACCAGCATAAAATGATTCTTTTAAGAATTCTTCACATGTTTTATGATCTAAATGCTTTTCAACCATTTCAGCAAATTTTGATTCACCAAAAAGATGTTTTAATAATTCTTCATGTTTGTGTTCATGTTCTTTTTCTTTATCATCTTCTGGTTTTTCTTCAACATCACCTGTTGTTTTTGTTACTTCAATTGTCGCAGGAGCTCCTTCCGGTTTAGAAATATTGACAAGGTTATCTATTTCTTTTGTTATTTCAGTAGTAGCTTTTTCCAATGGATCTTCAATACAACCACATGTAGAAGCAGGATCATTATCAGAACGAGATATATTTGCTTCATTGCTCAAATTTTCAGTATCTGTAATTTCTGAATCTGAAAATGCTCCAGGAGCATTAGATGCCATCGCCATATCATCAAATGTTGTACCATTTGAATCAATCATATCTTTGGTGCTTTCAACACCTTCTTTAAATTCTGCACTAAACACAGATGTTAAACGTTCTTTTATATTCATTTCTTTTTTCCCTTGTCAAATACACGTTTATATCGATATGGATTATTAAATTTTTTACCTTTTTTACGTTCATCCTCATATTTTTGCATTAACTGAACAAATTCAGCATATGTCATACTAGGTTTAAACGTTTTTTGTATAGTCATTTTATTATCCAAATACTTATAATTAGAACTATTATATATTTAATTTATTTCACTTGTTTGTCTAATACAAAACCAGGGCACAATGTAACTATTTTCCCATTTTTTGATTTTCCAAATAAAGCACTTCTTGGTTTACCTAATTTTATCCAATTTCTTACTAAAGCTATATGAAAATGTCCATAAGGATTTTGTGATTCTGCATAATATCTACAAGAACATGATTTTAGAGATTTATCAATAAAATGTGTTTCAATTAATTTTCCAGATATCTTTTCATCTACAAAATATCCTGTAACTTCATTGTTAATAATATTTTCTCTAATAAGATACATTATCTATCCTTTATAAATAATAATATATATTATAGAACATATAAAAAAGGCTCTGAATTAACAGAGCCTTTCATTTTATTTAGTTGCTAAATTAAGCGAAGAAACGCTTTGTAAAACGTCCTGCTTCTTCTGTTTCAGCAATGAAGTTATCAGCATCAACGGATTCTGTAAATGCAGCAACATATTTACCAAATTTACCATCGTGGACGCGGACACATTCTTTTAATGCTTTTTGATCATATGAAGCAACAATATTAGCAATTGTAGATTCTTTCAAACCTTCTAAGCCTTTTACTAATTCAACATAATCTTTACCAGATTTTGCTGATTCTTCATATTTCTTTAAGCATGATTCAACATATTCAGGAACAGTTGCATCTGTATCTGCAGCGACTGATTCACCAGCAAATACAATATCTTCCATTACTGGAGCAGGATCTGCATTGAAAGCATCCATTGAATCGACAGAATCAAATGAATTTTCAGGATATAATGCACCAGTATCAGCTTCTGTATCATATGCACCCATTACTTCACCGGCTTCTGTTAAAGCAATTTCACGTTTACCCGGTTGTAATGAACCCTTTAATTCTGAAACGCGTGATGCAAATTTAGAATAATCTGTAAAGCTTTCTTTTCTTACACCTGCTTTTTTAATTAAAGCAAGATTCAATGTATTACCAGCTTCTTCATCAACCAAAATTGATTCACAGATTGAATATTTTGCAGGATTCATACGATTTGCACTGAATTTAGCAAATTTTTCTTCTACTGATTCTTTTGCATCAACATCAACTTCAGCAACTTCAACTTCGTCACCTTCTGTATCACCTAATTTGTCGACAACATCATCAATTTCTTCACCATCCATAACAGCATCCAAAGCTGGTTTATCAACAAATTTTACATCAGACATTTCATCAGCAGAAACAACTGTGTCTGCAATTTTTTGAGCCAAATCGGCATCTGTAATTACAACAACAGCAGCTTGTCCATCGACAACCATATCCCCTTCGGGATTTGCACCAATTTCTACAGTATCACCTGCATTCAATTCTAAATTTTCATCTTCTGTTTCAAGAATCAATTTCTTTGAAACGATCCAACTTTTTCCTTCTTTAGCTGATTCACGCAAAGTATTCATTGCATTTTTAGCAGCCAAACGTCTTAAATATTTTGACATTATTATATTTTCCTTTATTATTAAAATTATTATAAAACAAAATAAAACTAGAAGTGAAAAAGTTTAAACTAGATATAAATATTAGAACTATTATAAATGCTTAATTTATTAGCATTGTTTATTCTTCCAAGTAATAAATTTCTTTATACCCTCTTCAAATGATGTCTTTGGCGTATATTGTAATAATTGTTTTGCTTTTGATATATCTGCATTCGTTTTATAAATATCACCTAATGGCATAGGTAATTTATTAATTTTTGCTTTTTTCCCTATATTTTTTTCTAAAAGCATAATCATATCATTTAACTTAATCGGATTATCGCTACCTAGATTAAATATTTCATATCCTGTTTTATTATATGTTAAAGATGAAATAATACCATCAGTTATATCATCGATATATGTATAATCACGTTCCGATGATCCGTCTCCATATACATCAATTGGTTTATTGTTTATAATATTATCTGCAAAAATATTTATAACTAAAGCAGGTCTTTGTCTTGGACCATATACAGTAAAAAATCTCAGCATATAAATATTTAAATCATATAAATAGTGATACGTATAACAAATTTGTTCATCTGTAGCTTTTGTTGCAGCATATGGAGAAATAGGTTCTCTAGTATTTAAATTTTCAGAAAATTTATTAGCTTTACAATTTCCATAAACAGAAGAAGATGAAGCCATACTCATATGCTTAATATTATACTTTTTCATCATTTCTAATATATTAACGGTACCTATTATATTTGTTTTAATATAATCTATTGGTTGTTCAATAGATTGTCTAACTCCAGCTTTTGCCGCTAAATGTACAATTTTATCTATTTTATTTTCAGAAAATATTTTATCGAGCTCTTTTATATTTTCTATATCAGAAGTATAAAATGTATAATTTGAATTTAATAAAGCTTCTTTAATGTTTTGTTGTTTTAATTGTTTACTATAATTATTACTAAAATTATCTATCCCAATAACTTTATAATTATTAAGTAATAATTTATCAACTAGTGATGAACCAATAAAGCCGGCTGCACCAGTAACTAATATACTATTCATTTTCCCTCCTTCAATTATTAATCGCTTATGGTTCTGTTATAACTATACGATTAACTTTATCATATCTTTCTACATGTACATTCATACGAATAGCTTCAATAACTTCTTGTGGCAATGGCTTATCTGTTAAGCATGCCCAAACATTTACTTCAAAGGCTGTGGCATAAATCCATCCTCTTCCTTTAATCTTATCTTTTGATGCTGGAAAACGTTGAATATTTGGTATACCAAAAACTGTATAAATTTGGTTTTGTGCTCCTTTTAATGTAGGAGAAGCATACATATGCCATATATTAGCATCAGCACAGCGTAAAATAAAATGATCACGAATATATTGAATTTCATCTCTATTATCGCAAAGAATTGCTGCGTTATATTTACATGTTATTGCTTTAGCTTTATATGTAGCGGGAGCTTTATCACCAGTTGGTCTCAAATTTGTTGAATCAAATTCAACAGGAACAATTTTGCCATTTATATATTCAGTAATAGTAATATTATTAATAGATAGTTGACAGTATACTTTATCAGCTACTTGTGTTATTTTAGATATTTCTGCTTTTTTACCACGATATTTTTCTGGATATGCAATTGTAACTTCATCACCTATTTCCCATGTAGTTGGATCTACTGGAATATCAAACTCCCATTGCTTATATCTATTACCAGTTCCCCAAAAAACTGTATCAATATCTTCTTGAACAAAACCGAGTAAAGGATATGAAACATCAACATTTTTTTCATTATTTACATTTTTACGTAATAAATATGTATCAAATATTGTTTCAACCTCTAAATCATCTACTTGAAAAACTCTTGACTCATCCCAAAGCCAATTATTATTTTCAATAGTAGCTAAACTATCTTGCTTACGAGATTTATCACGAGGATCAGCAAGACGCATTTGATTAATTAAAACAGCTCTTAATGCTAAATCTACTTCATTTAAGCTACTATGAAATAAGCTATTTTCTGGTTCATTTAATTCAATTGTAGGCATAGTAATCTCTCTTTTTTATTTACTATGTATTTAGAACTTTTAAATTATTCATCATTAATTGTTTTAGTTATTGCTTCTGTTGCTTTAAGCTTATCTTCTTCACGCCGTTTTTTATAATTTTCATTACGACATAAACTATTAAAATTTATTTGTACATTATAAAGTACTTTTTGTACTCCAGAAATAGATTTACAATATTTTAAATAGTTAACTAAAAACAAAGCATCTTCCATATAATTTAAATCTTTATTAAATATCAAATTATGATCTTTTATTATATCTACTTTAAATAGTTTTTGTGTAACATTTCTATGCTTTGTAAAATCATAAATATCCTTTTCTGGAAAAGCAGATAATTCTTTTTTTGGAAGCCATTGTGAAATATGCCTATCTAATGCATTTACTTTTATATGACCACCACAGGCTAAATCAGAATTATTATTTATTAAGGAATTATATAAATCGGTACAAAAATTTGGCTCTATATAATCATCACTATCTAAAAAACAAACATAATCACCAGTACAAGCCTTTAGAGCTTTATTTCTAGCATTAGATACACCTGCATTTTCTTCTAATAGTATTAATTTAATACGATCATCTAATTTAGCGTATTTATTTAATATGCTTACAGAATTATCAGTAGATTTATCATCAACACAAATAATTTCTACTTCTTTATATTTTTGATTTATTGCAGAATCAATACATCTATCTAAATATTTTTCATTATTGTAATTTGGTATAATTATAGATATTTTAGACATA
>Ga0265299_10001695_pt1 | contig 24299 bp, 19 predicted proteins | sample AusTroGonzalo_MG_4_FD_193485 | JGI IMG/M metagenome (GOLD analysis project Ga0265299, IMG submission 193485) | Bovine rumen microbial communities from tropical cattle in Woodstock, Queensland, Australia - Gonzalo_02 | ecosystem: Host-associated > Mammals > Digestive system > Stomach > Rumen ... | reverse complement strand
CAACCATCAAAACGATAGTTAAAGATACCCCAGGTATAAGGCTTACGGATACCAATACGCCATTTGCTCTGAATGGAGAAAAGCGCGAAGGGTATGGTGTTGATGGTAGAGCGCATATCGATGATGACGTCGTAGTGTGTCTTGTGAACGATACGCCATACTTTTGTTATATAGGTGAAGAAAGAGTGCCGTTCTTGTTCAGAGAATGTAATGATCCGACTGATGGCGGGATGGCCTTCAAACAATGGAGCTATTCGCTCGTTGAGTATATAATCGATCTCTGCTTCGGGGAAGTTCTTCCTTAATGTGCTCAGCAGAGGTGTGGTCAGAATGGCATCGCCCATCTGGCGAAATCGGATGACAAGTATCTTCATAGGATATCTTTGATAGCAGTTTCTTTGTATGGTCGCTCTAGGTCGAGACGAAAAAAATGGTGCTGTATCTGCTTCTCTTTCGGTGGTAGCTGCATATAATTGCCGTATTTGTTGGAAAGGTACTCATCGTAGTATTCAACCCCAAGGAACTGCTTGTCCTCGAAAGGATAAACCTGAGGTGTGCCAAGGATACGTTTTTCAAATACGCCCTTCAGTCCATCATCATAGTCGCAGACGAAGTCGGATTCCTCGTAAGGGTATTTTGTCATATAGTCCTTTACTTTCTTCTGTAGGTCTTCTAGCGAATAGATCTTATGAAGCAACCACGGAAACCATGAACGAGGGCCATGTCCATGTTTGAATGGATCGCGACCACGTAAGAATAGCAGATGGCGCCAGAACTTATAGCGTTTGAAATGCGCTTTTCGCTCCTTTTCGTCTGCGGGAGCTCCGTCAATGGGGAATACGTCGATATATATACCTTCGAGGAACTTAAAGTCAGGGCGCTCGAGAACAGTGGTTGATGCGTCTTCAATTTTTGCGAAGGGGTAAGGGTAGGTTGGATCAGTCTCTGGAGCAATCACCTCGTATGGCTTTGGTAACCACTCGTGCCAATGGCTAATCAGTTTCTCGTAGTCTGGTCGAGGCATGCAGATATCCATGTCGTCATCCCAAGGAATAAATCCTTTATGGCGTACGGCTCCGAGCATGGTACCGGCCCAAAGGTAGTAGTGCAGGCCATGTTCGCGGCATATCTTATCAATAGCCTCCAGATTACCTATAATCTTACGCTGTAGAATGCGGATGTCGTAATTCGTTTCGTTGTGTAGTCTCATAATTCTAGTTTGAATTCAATTTCACGTTTCTTCTGGTATCGTTGCCAGAACGCTGCTCGTGCCTTCATCGTGATATCGACACAGATGGTGGGATCGAAATGACGCTCTCGGGCATATTCCTCGACGAGCAGTTGGATAAACCTCTTAGGTCCCCAGAGACGGCAAAAACTCTTGCAGCCACATTTCATATCAACGGGTCCGAAGCGCATCCGATTGATGTCGACGATTGAGAAATGATAGGTGCCTTCTCCATCCTGATCCCATAGAATATTTCCGGGAGAAAAGTCAAGGTGAAGCACCTCTTGATTGTGCATAAAGGCAACATAATGTGCCAAGGCCTTCGCTACGGGCTCGTAGACCTCAGGTGTGGCATCGCCTATCTCATAGAGCAGATGGCGATAGGGACATTGTTGGCTAATAAAGTAGCTCTGCTGCAGAAGTCCTATGGCATTACGGTCCTCGATATATGCAATGGCCTCTGGCGTTTCTATACCTTTATCCAGGAGACATTTCGGATAGGTAAAGGCGCGGATACCTTTTGGCTTGCGGATGCCTGTGGAATAGATTAGGTCGTTCAAAAGACATGGCTTCCGGAAACGTTTCACATTCAAGGGCGTTCCGTCTGGGGCTTCGAAGCGTTTGATGAGGTTCCTCCGTCCGCCATAGATATAGGTACCCTCTATATCCATAATAGAAGGCAACTGCATGATAAATTTGCGCAGATGCTCATATTGGGGGTTGATGTAGATCTTTCTGTTCATGATTCCTTGAATTCTTCTCTTGGGATGGCTTTGCCGTTGACCATGATATATTGGCGATCGAACTCCTCGTGGGTACGTTTCCAACGATTGTGTGTCCAAAGATAATAGGAGGGGTCGCGACGGATTGTTTTCTCCAGCATCTGGAAGAAACGGGATGTAATCTCGTTGTCGGGTTCTTGGAAGGCGTGTTGGGATATCTGTTTAAAGGTGCAGACGTATTGTCCGCGTCTTGGTCGTTCCATTTCTGCATAGAAAACTGCATCGTCCATTTTCCTCATGATGCGCTCGCCACCTGTAAAGACAGGTGTGTCGTGATTAAGAAAAGGTAACCACAGATGGATATTGTGCCATCGAGGAGCCTGGTCACTGATATAGCCGAAGAGATAGTTTCGATTTTCTCGCTTGCATGTTGCCAGTTGCCTGAGAATATTTTTCTTGGGAATACATTCTCCTCCATGAGCCTTGCGGATGTCAATGAATAGCTGATCGAAGGCATCGTTATATAGTGGGTGATAAATTAATCCCATGACAGCTTCTGGATGTCGTTTGAAGGCCAGTCCTATGGCTGAGAGCCATTCCCAATTGCAGTAATGTCCGAGGATTGCAGCACAATTCTGACCTTTGTCGAAGCATCTCTCCATCTCTTCAACGTTGCGATATTCAATATGACGCAGCAACTTCTTGTCGCTGATGGTGAGCAGTTTGAAAGTCTCGAAGATATAGTCACAGAACCAGTGGTAGAACTTTCTCTCAATCTGACGAAGTTCGGTTACGCTCTTTTCCGGGAAAGAGGAAGAAAGGTTCTTCCAGACAATCTTACGTCGGTATTTGACAATATGATAAACAAGTACATATAAACAATCTGACAGTCCGTAGAGTAATCGGAACGGAATCAGAGAAAGGGTATATACAAACCCATAGAGAAGGAAATAGGCAATCTTCTTCATTTATTGTGTATTGAAGTCATTGGTGGCATGTCGCATAATGGACAGATTGAGACGTTGCAGCCGATTGACATCCGCACTTTGTCTGGTGTGGGACCGGTAGGCCGCGGAATTATAGAGGGTATACCCTGTGCTGTCAACGAGCAACTGGGCGTTATTATTATTGATGGCTGTTGGATAACAGCAGATCTTGCAATCTGGTGTTTGTCTACTCATGTTCTTAATTTTTTAGTTGTTTGCTAAGTTGTAGAACTTTTTCCACAATAGGGGCCATATCATAATATTTATATTCTGCAAGACGGCCGCCAAAGATAACGTTGGACATTGTCTGTCCCCATTCACGGTATTGTGCTGCTAGCTGGTTGTTCCTATCATCATTGATTGTGTAAAACGGCTCCCTGCCTTCTTTCCACTCTGTTGGATATTCACGAGTGATAATGGTCTTGGGACAGTTGTAAACTTGTTGACCAAACATTTCAAAGTGCTTGTGTTCAATTATACGCGTATAGGGCACATCACTACTGGTAAAGTTCATAACGGCATTGCCTTGGTAGTTGGGTGTGTCGAGCACTTGGTGTTCAAAACTGAGAGAACGGTACTCAAGCCGTCCGAGACTATACTCAAAGAACTGGTCAATGGGGCCTGTATACACCGTCTTATCTGCTTGTTGTTCCCAATAATGGCGGTCTGCAAAGAAGTCTGTTCTTGTCTTGACCTCAACACCATCCAGCAGACGGTTGATGAGTGCAGTGTAACCTCCGACAGGAATACCTTGATATAGGTCATCGAAATAGTTGTTATCATAAACGAAACGTAGTGGAAGTCGTTTGATGATAAAAGGAGGTAATTTCGTGCAGGAACGCCCCCATTGCTTTTCTGTATATCCCTTTATAAGTCGCTCGTAGATGTCATGTCCAACCAACATCAACGCTTGTTCTTCAAGATTACGTGGTTGATTGACACCTGCTGCAGCCAGTTGCGCAACCACTTTTCCCCTCTGCTGATCAATAACTTGACGTGCTTCGTCTGGAGTTAGTACGCCCCACATCTGGTGGAAGGTATTCATGTTGAAGGGAAGATTATACAGTTTTCCCTCATAACAGGCAACAGGTGAATTGGTATAGCGGTTAAATGGCATGAGTGAGTTAACGAAATCCCACACTTGACGGTTAGATGTGTGGAATATATGTGCTCCATATCGGTGTACATGTATACCCTCCGTCATCTCGGTGTATACATTTCCTCCCACATGGGGACGTTTCTCAATGACTAGACAGCGCTGTCCACGTTGATGGGCTAGATAAGCAAAGGTTGCTCCAAAAAGTCCGCTTCCAACAATCAGATAATCGTATTTGTTCATTCTTCAAAGCCTTTATTCTTCCTTCTCACCCTTGGTTTTAGCCTTATGCCCTTCACATATTTGTTTCCTGCGATTATGCGTCCAAAGATAATTGATCCTTCATTTATCGAACTTTGAGGTCGTTGGTGGTACGTTGTAAAATAGCTTGATTTAGACGTTGTAGTCGGTCGGCATCAGAACTTTGCCTGATGCTGAACTGGCGAGCGTCGAAATCGTAGAGGATATAGCCTGTACTGTCAATGAGCAACTGAGCGTTGTTGTAATTGTTGACGGCTGTCGGGTAATGATAGGTACTGCTCATGATATCACGACTGAAAGCAAAATCGTCGTGACTTAACTGCATCTGTCCAAGAAGTGTCGCTGCCAAATCCGTCTGGTTACAGATATGTCCGATGATGCGTGGTTCTCTAACAGCACCACCCACCCATAACATCGGAATATGGTTCTTCAAGAGTGGCTTGGACTGATCTATATCGTGGTGGTTGACCCCATGGTCTGCTACCATAATAACGAGCAGATGATCCCATGCTGGTGTCTGACGGAGTGATTCGATGAAATTTTCTAGACAATCGTCAAGGTAGGCGAACGCATTCTGTACCTCGTCTGTATGTTTTTTCGTCGGCACATCCCAAGGCTCGTGACTGCTCAGCGTAGAGTAACCGATTAAGTAGGGTGCTGGTGTTTCCTTGATCAGATGCAGCAGTGTCTCGAAGGTGATATCATCGCGGACGCCCCATTGTGCAGTGCCCTGCTCCTCCTTGGAGTAATCATCCTTCCATCTCAATTGTTCCCATCCTGTGCTAATCAGGTAGCCGCGCATGTTGGTGAAGTTGATATCACCTCCATAGAGATAGCTTGTCTTATAGCCTTCTTTCTGCAGGCTCCTAGCGATGCTTGGTAATGTACGACTCTTCTGTGGCATCTTCATGACCGATAGCGATGGAAATGATGGATAGCCGCTTAAGGTGGCGATGGTGCCGCGGTCGGTGCGCCATGAGTTCGCAAAACAGTTGGAGAACCAGATGCCTTCCCGTTTCAGTTTCTGGAGATAGGGCATGACATTCCTAAATTGCTCGCCGCAACTCTCCAACAGAATGACTACCACGTTGGGACGGCTGGTCGTTAGAAGCGTATCTGTCAGCATACTTTCCGTGGTATAAACAGTGTTGGTCAGGGTCTGACACTCGTTATCGTCCATGAACTGATACTGATCTATATTTCCCATCGTATGGCTTAGGGAATACAGAAAACTAAATACAGGGTTAACGGCAGAGTGGTTAAGGAACTGATCTTGTGAATAATATACCTGACCGATGTTCGTCGTTGACTCACCCAGACCTCCTCGGATACCAATGATGAAAAGTGGAATGAGAACCAAATCTCCTATGAGTACAGCACTTTTGTGGTTTGGCAATTTAGTTTCATATGGAATAGACTTGTAGAGACGGTAAATCAGGACCGTACCTATCATTAGGATAATGATCCGTATGGCCATATATAATCCCGATACACTTGCTTTCGCCTCGGCTGGTGTCTCAAGATATTGCAGACAAGTGGCGTCGAGCTTGAAACCCCAGAAAGGATACAGACTAGTGTCAGTAACGAAGGCAAGAATCAATGCAAAGGCGATGATGCTGTAGTAGAATCTCAGAATCTTGATGAGCAACTTGCTTTCCCTCCAGATAGATACGATTGTTACCAGAAAAGGTATAATCAGCAGGTAGAGACTGGTAGAAAGATCAAGCGTGAGGCCATGCCAGATGACATCTACCATATCTTTCACCGTGAAAGAGTGTCCATCATGGTTGAGTAACATGAAGGCAATCTTAGCGATAACAAATAGTAGTATCGTCAATAAATAGGTCTTAACCAGATAGATCAGTCGTTGTCTCATCAGCTTTGCATATCATGCAGTTTCTTGTAATAACCATCAAAAGTCAGCAGACTATCATGAGTACCGCGCTCTACGATTTTTCCCTCGTGGATGACGCAGATTTCGTCGGCATTTTTGATGGTTGACAGACGATGGGCGATTGCCACAGTCGTGCGTGTCTTCATCAAACGCTCCAATGCATCCTGAACCAGTCGTTCACTCTCAGTGTCGAGGGCAGAGGTCGCCTCGTCAAGGATTAGAATTGGCGGGTTCTTTAGGATGGCTCGTGCGATAGACACACGTTGGCGCTGTCCACCAGAGAGTCGACCGCCCCGGTCACCAATATTCGTTTCGAAACCCTGTTCCGATTGTGTGATAAAGTCATAGGCATTGGCGATACGTGCAGCCTCTTCAATCTGTTCTTGTGTGGCGTTCTCCACGCCGAAAGATATATTATTTCTGAATGAATCGTTGAAAAGAATTGCCTCTTGGTTCACGTTGCCGATAAGTTGGCGTAGGTCATGGATACCTAGGTCCTTCACATTGATGCCATCTATCATTACTTCGCCTTCTTGGACATCATAGTATCGCGGTATTAGGTCTACAAGCGTCGATTTTCCTGAACCGCTCTGTCCGACGAGTGCAATGGTCTTGCCCTTGGGGATAATAAGGTTGATATCGCGCAATACCCATGTATCACCATAGCGGAACGATACGTTACGGAACTCTATTTGATGACCGAAACTGGAGATATGTATGGGTTGAGAGATTTCTGTGATGGTGTTTTCTGCCATCAGAATCTTGTCGATACGCTCCATTGATGCCAATCCTTTGGGAATGTTATAACCAGCCTTGGAGAAGTCTTTCAACGGCTGGATAATCGAATAAAGAATGACCATGTAGTAGATGAAGGTCGGTCCCGTAATTGCATGACTGGTCAGTACGAGAATGCCACCGAACCAGAGTACAATAATAATCATGAGTGTTCCAAGGAATTCACTCATCGGGTGTGCCATCGACTGACGGATATTTACGCGCATAATGTCATTGCGATAGGCGGAATTCACACGGTCAAAACGTGTGTTCATTTTCTCTTCGGCACAGAAAGCCTTGATGATGCGTAATCCACCTAGTGTCTCTTCCACCTGACTCATTGTGTCGCTCCACAAAGCCTGTGCCTTGATACTTTTCTGCTTCAGTTTTCTACCGACAAATCCCATGAACCACCCGAAAATCGGTACAAAGACAATGGTGAATAGGGTGAGCTGCCATGATACGAACAGGAGGGTGGCGAAATAAACGACGATGAGAATCGGGTTCTTGAACAGCATATCAAGGCTCGACATGATGCTCGACTCCACCTCCTGCACGTCACCGCTCATTCGGGCAATGATATCACCCTTTCGTTCCTCAGAAAAGAATCCCAACGGAAGTGATGTGATTTTTTTGTATAGTTGATTCCGGATATCACGTACCACACCTGTACGAATGGGGATAATGGTAGCTGACGATAGGAAGTAGGCTCCTGTCTTCATGGCTGTGGTCAATGCAAGAAATAGTCCAATAAACAGAAGGGTCGTCGTTTGGCCATAGCTGGCAATGAGTTGTGTGACATAATAGTTCAAGTTATTCATCAGAACAGCCTGTATGTTACCCCAGTCCCACGCCATCAATGTGGTTGCCGCCTCGGTATCGCCTGTCTGGAACAGAATCTGGAGAATGGGAATCAGGGCAGCAAACGAAAAGATATTAAGAACAGCAGAGAGGATGTTGAAGATGATCGACAACACCAGGTATTTCTTATAGGGTGGGACAAACCGCCGTAATACACGTAGAAACTCTTTCATAGCTATCAACTTTCAACTCCAAACAATGTGGCACTAGTGGATCCTGTTATCTTAACTCGGACAATTTCTCCGATGTGGTGGTTGCCCTTGTTGAACACCACCATCTTATTTTGTTCTGTACGTCCGCAGAGTTGCTCACGGCTACGTTTCGAGAATCCCTCTACAAGCACGTCAAACTCTTTTCCTTCGTCTTTTTTGTTTTGAATGGCACTGATCTCAGTCTGGAGCGCAATTAATTCGTTCAAACGACGAATTTTTTCTTCTTCTGGCACGTTATCGGGTAGATGTTTTGAAGCGTAAGTGCCAGGACGCTCGGAGTACTTGAACATGAAGGCTGAATCATAGCCCACTTCGCGCATCAGTGAAAGCGAGAGCTGATGATCCTCTTCTGTTTCATTATGATAACCCACAAAGATGTCGGTCGAGAGTCCGCAGTCTGGGATGATGCGACGGATGGCAGCCACACGGTCCATATACCATTCACGGGTGTATTTGCGATTCATCAGTTTAAGAATCTTGTCGCTTCCGCTTTGTACGGGCAGATGGATGTGCTTACATACGTTGGGCATGTCAGCAATCACGCGTAATGTTTCGTCGCTCATATCCTTGGGGTGTGAAGTCGTGAATCGTACTCTCATCTCAGGAACTTCTTCTGCCACTCTACGTAGCAATGCTGGGAAATCTGGCGTCTCCGGATGGTCTGGTCGGGCATAGGAGTTGACGTTTTGTCCTAGTAGCGTCACCTCCTTAAAGCCGCGGTCACGTAGGTCTCTGGCCTCTCGAAGTATACTTTCCACGTCGCGACTACGCTCACGGCCTCGGGTGTAAGGTACAATACAATAGTGGCAGAAGTTATTACAGCCACGCATGATGCTCACAAAACCACCTATTTTATGTCCCAGTCCGATACGTTGAGGAACTATGTCCTTATATGTTTCCGATGTCGAGAGTTGGATGTTCATAGCCTTATGCCCTGTCTCAGCCTGAGCAATCAGGTCTGGTAACGAGAGATAGGCATCCGGTCCTACCACAAGATCACAATGGTGATTTTCCAACAGATCTTGTTGTGCCCGTTCGGCCATACATCCTAATACGCCGATAATCAAATGCTTTGTAGATACGCCGGCTTTCTGTCTGTGTCTGCGCTCTGCGTCAAGTGCCTCTAATCGGTGATAGATCTTCTGTTCAGCATTATCCCTTACCGAGCACGTGTTCAAGAAGACGGCATCGGCCTCATTCAATTCCTCGGTGGTTTCATAGCCTGCCATCTTCATGACAGAGGCAACTACCTCCGAGTCTGCCACATTCATCTGGCAGCCATACGTTTCTATATATAGTTTCTTCATTTTTCCTTCTTCTTATTTGATGTAATTACACAATTGGCAAGGAGATGCCATTGATTTTCTGGTATACATCAAGGGCATATACATCTGTCATGCCGCTGATATAATCGATAACGGCCATCAGACGTGTCTCCAGTTTCTGTGATTCGATGTCGTATTGGTTCGATACACGACTGATAAGGTGTTGGGAGTAGAATCGTTCCGGATGGACGGCTGCACCTATGAACTGCTGCATCAATGTTTGCATGATCTGATAACCTGATAGTTCGACATCTAGAACGGGCTTGCTCTTGTAGATTCGTTTTAGTGACACTTTACTACAACGTTTGTAAGCTTCTTTTTGTAATGAACCGATATGGTCGATAAGACTGCCTATAAACGTACCATTAAGAATTTCGTCTTCGAACTCGACAAACACTTTGACGCATTCGTTTTCCAATTTCCCGATAACACAGGCACGCAGGTATACCACCTTCTCGTTGGGATCAGTGACGTGCTCATCGTCGATACGCCGAAGGATTTTCTGTCGGTCGTCTTCATCAAAGAACGCTAGTAAAAGGTCCATCGTCTCATCGAACGAGAGAATCTTTAACTTATGGGCATCCTCGATATCCATAATCTCATAGCAGATGTCATCGGCTGCTTCTACAAGGTAGACCAGGGGGTGACGCGCATATCTCAGAGGAGCCCCAATTTCTGATAGGCAGATAATGCCTAGCTCATCTGCAATTTTCCGGTATTCCTCTTTCTCTGTATCGAAGAACCCGAACTTTCCTTTCTTGCCTGCTACAGAAGATGAAAACGGGTATTTTACGATACTGGCAAGGGTGGAATAGGTCATAACGAAACCGCCAGGTCGTCGACCCTTGAATTGATGGGTGAGTAGACGGAAAGCATTGGCGTTTCCTTCGAAGTGGATGGCATCGTTCCAGAATGTTGGACTGACCTCACGTTGTAGATCACTGCCAGCGCCCTCTGTAAAGAATGCTTGAATTGCTTTTTCACCGCTATGACCGAAAGGTGGATTCCCCATGTCGTGCGCCAGACAGGCCGTAGCAACTATCTGCCCGATTTCCTGAAAGAGCGTGTCTCTCAGTTCCGGATGCCTCTTGGTTAGTTGTAGTGCAACATCATTGCCTAAAGACATACCTACGCTGGCAACTTCCAAAGAATGGGTCAGACGGTTATGCACGAATATGCTGCCTGGCAGAGGGAAAACTTGAGTTTTGTTTTGCAAACGACGGAAAGGAGCCGAGAAAATCAGCCGGTCGTAGTCACGCTTGAACTCCGTCCGGTCATCATGGCGCTCGGGGTGGCGATGTTCTTGTCCGAGTCTTTTATTTGAAATCAGTCGTTGCCAGTCCATCATATTGAATGCAAAGGTACGAATAAGTGAGCGAAAAACCAAATTTATTTGGTGTTTTCCGAATGATGGTACTTTCGAACGCAGTTCAAGGGTACGAATAAGTAAGCAAAAAACCAAATGGCAAAGCTTATTTCGCAGAAATTAACGAAAAAATGAAAAATAAATGACCGTAATCGTCGTAATCTGCGGTAAAAACATTAACTTTGCACATTGATAAAACAAGAAATTAACGAAATGCTGGAGATAAAAGTTGTCAATAAAGGGCACCAACCTCTGCCGCAATATGCCACGACGCAGAGCGCTGGTATGGATTTGCGTGCTAATTTGGAAGAACCTGTGCTGTTGAAGCCTATGGAGCGCAAGTTGATTCCGACAGGGCTGCACATCGCTCTGCCTGTGGGGTATGAAGCACAGGTCCGACCACGTAGTGGACTGGCACTGAAGAAGGGTATTACAGTGCTGAACTCTCCTGGTACTATCGATGCTGACTATCGTGGTGAGGTAGGTGTGCTGCTCATCAATCTGTCACAGGAGGATTTTGTTGTCAACGATGGAGAACGTATTGCACAAATGGTCATTGCCCGTCATGAACAAGGCTCTTTCATGCCTGTTGATGTGCTTGATGAAACTGAGCGTGGCGAAGGAGGTTACGGTCATACTGGTGTGAAATGAAATAAGGGAGTGAGAAACTCAAGGAAAGAATGAGTAATCGTTGTAAGATGAAAGGCATAGTGATTTGCGGAAGGCCGTGGGCTATTCGGCTGTTGCTATGCGTGGCTTTGCTTTTTTCTTACATTTCTCTCCTTAAAATATCTGCCCAGGAGCAGTCCTATGACCAGTTCTTTATGGAGGCTATGGTTCAGCGGCAGAAAGGAAATAACGATGCTGTGTTTGATCTTCTGCGTCATTGTTTGGAAATCCGGCCAGATGCAGCGGAGGCGTGGTACTATATCTCACAATATTATAATGCCCTGAAGAATGCCGACAAGGCCATGGCATGCATCAAACGTGCAGCAGAGTTGTCGCCTGGTAACGAGACCTATATGGAAACGTTGGCACAAGCATATATCCGTCAACAAGACTATGCGAATGCTATCGCAGTTATTGAAGGGCTATATGAACGCAATAAGGACCAAGAGGGATTGTTGGAGATGCTCTTCCAACTGTACCAGCAAGAAAACGATTATGCAAAGGCTATCCGTGTATTGGAGCGGATGGAACAGATAGACGGGAAAAGTGAACGTCTGTCGGTGGCCAAGAGTGAGATATATACCCGAATGGGTAATAAAAAGGCAGCAGTAGCTGAGATAGCAGCCCTATCGAAGCAGTATCCTAATGACCTTAATTATATGGTGATGTATGGAGAGACGCTGATGATGAATGGGCAACTGAAACGGGCGTTAGGCATCTACGACCGTGTCCTAAAACAAGAACCTGATAATAATAGGGTACTTCTGTCATTGCGTACTTATCATCAGGCGCTTGGTCATACAGAGGTTGCAGACTCTCTGACGAAACGTGTACTACTGAATAGGAATGCTACGACAGAGGAAAAGGTTCGCCTGCTGCGACAGGAGATTTCTGCTAATGAGGCTGCTGGAGGTGATAGTACACATATCCTAAACCTTTTCCGCATGATGTTGGCTCAGCCACTTTCTGATACAGATATGGCTGTTCTTTATGCATCTTACATGAATGCGAAAAGGATGCCTCGTGATAGTATACGTCCTGTCTTGGAGAAGGTGTTGGAGATGACCCCAGACAATGCTGCCGCTCGTTTACAGTTAGTAGGTTATGCATGGGATGCAGAGGATATGGATCGCGTCATCTCCCTGTGTCAGGATGCCCGACAATATAATCCCGATGAGATGGCATTCTACTATTACCAAGGGATTGCCTATTATAAAAAGGATAATCTTGACGGTGCTTTGTCTGCCTTTCAGAATGGTATCGGTGTCATCAATGAGGAGAGCGACCCGATGATTGTTTCTGACTTTTATGCCGTGATGGGAGATGTGCTTCATCAAAAAGGAATGGCTCAAGAGGCGTTTGCCGCATACGACTCTTGTCTACAGTGGAAGGCTGACAATTTTGGCTGTCTAAATAACTATGCCTATTATTTGAGTGAACGAGGCGAACAGTTGGACAAAGCCGAGGAAATGAGCTATAAGACAGTGAAAGCGGAGCCGAAGAATGCGACCTATCTCGATACTTATGCGTGGATTCTGTTTATGCAGGAACGATATACGGAGGCAAAAATATATATTGATCAGGCGTTACAAAATATGGAGGATACGCTTGGCAATGCAGTCATCATCGAACATGCAGGAGATATCTATGCTCAGAACAAGGACATGGACCGTGCTCTTTCTCTCTGGCGTGATGCTCAACAGCAGAAGCCGGATGATCCATTGTTGAATCGGAAAATAAAACTCAAAAAATATCTAAAAGAATGAAACTGTCCAGTATTGTAAGAGTGGCCGTTTTGGCTTTACCGTTAGTGCTTGTCTCTTGTGGTTCTCACAAGAAAGTGGTTCAGGGCCCTGTTACACTCTCTCCAGAGCAAACCGAGGGCGCACACTTTATCTCAAGTGTGCAGGACAATGCGCAGACAACTAAGTTCATTACTTCGAAAGTGAAGTTCTCTGTCGAGGTGGGGCCCCAGAAGTTGACCCTTACCGGTAATCTGAAAATGAAACGCGATGATGTTATCCGTCTTCAGTTGATGGCGTTCGGTTTCGTTGAAGCTGGACGTATAGAACTGACAAAAGACTATGTGCTCATCATGGACCGTATTAACAAACAGTATTTGAAGACGCCATATATGTCAGTGGATTTCCTGCGAAATAGTGGCCTAAACTTCAATACTCTGCAGGCGCTCTTCTGGAACGAACTCTTCAAACCCAATGAAGGACGTGCTCAGAAGCAACATTCTGCCAATTCTAGCGGGACAGTTTACTCTACCTTAGAAAGTGGCGATGATATGATTATCAGTCTTACCGAGGGAAAGATGGATTATAGCTGGCTTGCCAGTAAGAAGAATGCGTTGATTAAAATGGCCAATATCCTCTATAAGGATCGTTTCAACGGCAATACCCAACTGAACTGGGACTATGACCAGTTCGAAATGGTAAATAAGAAGATGTTCCCGAAGAAGTCAGGAATTGTCTTAACGACACCGGACAAGGAGGTGAAACTGAATATGACATTGAATTATGTTGGGTCTGACACGGAATGGGAGACACGTACGGAGATTTCTAATAAATATCGTGAAGTTACCGTTGACGAAATTCTGCGCCGTTTTATGGCCCTTTAAATAAGACAGAATAGGAGTGAAGAGACTGTTCGTCCTCTGGATTCTGGTTAGCTTAGTGGCGGTTGCTCCGGCACAGCAGACAAGGAAAACGTCTGCTCAGCGTAGGACAACCACCACTAAGTCGTCTCGTCCTGTCAAGAAAACGACGTCTGTCAAAAAAACGGCTTCTGCGAAGAAGGTTGCAACCCCAAAGACCACAACGCCGAAGAAAAGTACACCTGTTACGGTCAAAGGACTGAAAAGTGAACAGGAACGTGTTCGTCGACAGATCAAAGAACAGGAGCGGCGCCTACAGGCTAATGAACGGGATGTGAAGAAACGTCTGCAAACACTGCTCGTTATTAACAATGAGATTGCTGATAAGCGTAGGGCGATTGATACCATCCGTCACGATATCACCAAACTTGATGACAACATCCATTTGCTCCGTATCCAGTTGAAGAATCTGGAGAAAGAGTTGCAAGATCGGAAGCAACGTTTCAGGAAATCCCTGAACTATATGTATCGTAATAGAGACATCCAGAGTCAGATGATGTTTGTATTCAGTGCTAATAGTTTCTCCCAGATGTATCGTCGTCTACGCTTTGTCCGTGATTATGCTAGATATCAACAGGCTCAGGGCGAGGCTGTGAAATCGATGCAGATGCAGGTACAAGAGACTTATGATGAGTTGACTTCCGCCAAACGACAGAAGAATGATCTGCTTTATCGGGGAGAACAGGAGAAGAAGTCGCTGGAAAATAAACAGGTGGAGCAGCAGAATGTTGTGCAATCTCTGAAGAAGCAACAAAAAGCCATTCAAGATATTCTTGGAAAACAGAAGAAACGCGATGCGGAGCTGAATGCACAGATTGACCGAATGATTGCAGAGGAGATTGCTCGAGCGAAAGCACGTGCTGAAGCAGAGGCAAAACGCAGGGCTGCAGAGGAGGCCGCAAAAAAACGAGCAGAAGAATTGGCTCGGAAGAAAGCTGCTGCTGAGGCTGCAGAAAGAGAGAATGCCCGTCGTGTTGCAGAAGCTAAGGCTCATGAGGAAAAGGCTAAGGCTGATGCCCGAGCTGCAGCTCAGAAAAGTGCTGCCGAGAAAGCCGTCGCTGAACGTGCTGCCCGGGAGGCAGAGAGAGCCCGCTTGGCTGCTGAGCGTAAAGCTGCGACAGAGAAAATAGCTCATGAACGTGAAGTGGCGGAAGCCAAGAAATCTACTACACCTGATTATACTGTTTCTACCGAAGACCGTCGACTTAGTGGTAACTTTGAGAATAATCGTGGTCGTCTTCCAATGCCAGTTGTTGGCAGTTATAAGATCGTGTATCGTTTCGGTACTAATAATGTTACGGATGTCAAGGGACATGTGACACTTGATAAGAAGGGTATTGACATCAAGGGACAACCTGGTGCTCCAGTACGCTGCGTTTTTGACGGCGAGGTCAGTGCAGTATTCGGCTATGGAGGTACTACGGTTGTCATCATCCGCCATGGTAGCTATCTCTCTGTCTATTGTGATCTGGCATCTGTCAGCGTCAGTCGTGGACAGAAAGTCAGTACACGCCAGACGATTGGAAGGTTAGGCTCAGATGGTCTCATGCAGTTCCAGTTACGTAAGGGAAATGCCAAATTAAATCCCGAGTCTTGGCTGGCTAGATAAAAAGTGCTTATAATACCAACCCCTGCAAAAGAGATACGTAGGTCTCTATTGCTTGTTCAATCTCGGAGATTTTGATAAACTCGTCGGCAGAGTGTGAGCGGCTTGATGAGCCAGGGCCTAACTTAAACGAAGGGAAAGGCATTAGTGCCTGATCACTCAATGTCGGGGATCCGAAAGGTTTCATCCCGTAGTCTATGCATCTCTTGACTAATGGGTGATCGGCAGAGATGCTTGATGAGTGAAGACGGAAAGAGCGGGCCTTCAGTTCGCATTTCTTCATCTTGTTACGGAGGAACTCAAACAGGTACTCGTTCTGGTAGTATTCATTGGGACGAACATCTATGACAAAATGGAGAGTGTCTGGTACGACATTATGCTGTGTACCTCCTTCGATGACTGTTACAGTCATCTTAGTCTCTCCCAGCAGTGGGCTGTTCTTGCGGAAGCGATAGTCACGTAACCATAATAGGTCGTCAAGTGCCTCATAGATGGCATTTACTCCTTCGTTTCTGGCAGCATGTCCTGATATACCATGAGCATAACCGTCTATGACCATTAGGCCTTTTTCGGCTATGGCAGGTTGCATGCCTGTGGGCTCACCGACGATGGCCACATCAATTTCAGGCAAAAGAGGAAGTACCCGACTGAAGCCGTTTTGTCCCGACACCTCTTCTTCTGCTGAAGCAACCCACAGCAGGTTGTAGCTCCTCGGACGGTTCAACATGATGCGATAGACCTGTAGTAGGGCGACAAGGCCTCCGCCACAGTCGTTTGAGCCGAGGCCATAGAGGACGTCAGCTTCCTGTGTTGGCGTAAAAGGATCATGCGTCCACGATGTGACGGGTCTCACAGTGTCGATATGAGCGTTCAACATGATTGTCTTACGGTTCTCATCCCAGTCTGGGCAACCCACCCATAGATTATTCTCTTCCCGCCCGTATGGCAATCCCCACCTTTCCAGATACTCTGACAGTTTATTAGCAGCCTTAGTCTCCTCTCTGCTTATAGAGGGGATGGCAATGAGCTCTTTTAACAATTCTACTGCGTCGTTGGTATAATCTTTGATTATCATGTCGGTAAGTCATTATTTCTGTTATTACTTCTTGACACAATCACCGATAGGAGCATGGAAAGAACCAGTACGCCGAAGATGATGGCAAGCGAGAGCGGTGTAGACACCTCTATATGCGGCATGCTTAGATTGATGCCGATAAGCTGTCCGAATGCGTTCATGTATTCGTCCATCGCCAGTAGCATTTTGATACCTACAAAACTGAGTATGATGCCTAGACCATATTTTAGGTATGTGAAATATCTCGCGATGGCCGCAAGTGCAAAGTAAAGAGCCCGGAGTCCAAGAATGGCGAAGATATTCGATGTGAGTACGATAAATGGATCTCGGCTCACAGAGAAAACTGCAGGGATAGAGTCGACGGCGAAGGCCACGTCAGTCGTCTCAATCACAATGAGAGCGATGAAAAGTGGAGTGGCTAGCCGCCGGCCACTTTCTGTCACGAAGAAATGATCTTCATGCATTTGGTCGGTCACAGGGAAGAAATTCTTGAATACTTTTACAAAAATGTTCTTCGAGGGGTCTACATGCTCATCTTCTTCATGACTAAACATCTTAACGCCTGTGTATATTAGGAAGATTCCAAAGAGCCCGAGGATCCACTCAAAACGACTAATCATCGCAGTACCCGCGAAGATGAAGATGCTTCGTAGGATAAGGGCGCCGAATATTCCCCAGAAAAGTACTTCGTGCTGATATTTTCGTTTGATGCCGAAGAAAGAGAATAGCATTAGGAAAACAAAGAGGTTATCCATCGATAATGATTTCTCAATCAAATAACCAGCAAGGAACTCCATTGCTTTCTCATGTGGATCAATGGGGTAGAATATATAGATACCTGCACAGAAGATGAGTGACACACCAATCCACACAGCGGTCATTTTTAATGCTTCGGAGATACTGACTTCATGCTGTCCTTTCTTGGCGAACATCTTCAAGTCGGCCAATAGCATAATCAACACCAGAACATAGAATAGAATCCACGCCCATAGGGGCATATTTATTGTTTCCATTTGATTTACATTCTACTGGCAAAGATACGGAAAAACGTGAGCAGGACAAAATAAGTTCACTTATTTTTTTGCTGAGTGTAGGTATCCTCGCGATTTCTATCGCAAAGTTACGGAAAAATGAGGGGAATAGCAAATAATGTGTGAGAATATTTTGTTTTACGTTCGACTTTCCGTATCTTTGCAAACCGAGATCTGAATCATTATGAAGAACAACCCTCTGAAAGCGTGTCCGTTATTGCGCCTGGCTATTTGTCTGATGGTCGGAATTGTGCTAGGTCATCATGTGCCGTTGTTGACTGTACTTCCATTCTGCTTTGTAGGTATGGTAGTCCTTGCCTTGTTGCTATGGCGATATGCTACTTTGCAATCACTGGTAATCGCTGCCTGTTTTGTTCTTCTGGGATGGTTGCTACTGCAACGGCAGCGTGCCTCACTCGAGGTGAGATGGCCCGACGGACAGGTGCAGTATGAGGCGGTGGTGCTCAGTGAGCCGATGGAAAAGCCGAAGACCACTGCTGTTGACGTGATGTTGGTGCGAGATGGTCGGAAAATCAAGTGCTATCTTTATAAGGATAAGCGAAGTCGATCGTTGCATATCGGCGACGGTCTATGGATTCAGTCACGGATCAGACGTGTTGGTGATTGGCGTATTGGACGGTTCAACTATCGGCATTACCTCGAAGAACGTGGCTTTGTGGGCACAACGTTCGTTGCCAGTTGGAACTGGCGGAAAGTAAAAGTGTCGTTAAGGGATCTTTCGTATCTGCAACGAACACAACTCGGGTTCTTGAAATCACGTAGTCGTATTTTACAGCATCTGGCGACGCAGGGATTGACTGATGAGCACTATGCTGTAGTGTCGGCCATGGTACTAGGTGATAAGTCGTCATTAACGAACGAGGTGAAGAATCTCTATTCCGTGACAGGAGCGTCACATGTGCTGGCCTTGAGTGGTTTGCATCTTGGCATCATCTATACCCTGCTGTCGTTGTTGGTAGTACGACGACGTTGGCATACTGTATCGCAGTTTCTGATAGTCTTGAGCATTTGGGCTTTTGTTTTTCTGACAGGTATGTCGGGAAGTCTTATACGTTCTGCTGTGATGTTGAGTCTCTATGCGTTGTTGTCGTTAGGCCACCGGGATAAGTTGTCGGTTAATACACTGGCTTTTACGGCCATTGTGATGCTGATGGCGAATCCTTTGTCGCTCTATGACGTTGGTTTCCAATTGTCGTTCATGGCGGTATTTGCTATCCTGCTTTGGTTACCCTTGTTCGATGAGGTCTTTTCTTGGGAATATCTGCAATCGCATCGTTTAGCCAAATGGGTATGGGCTCTGCTGTCTGTCTCCTGTGCCGCGCAGATTGGGGTCGCACCGCTCATCGCCTATTATTTCGGGCACTTCTCAACATTCTTCCTACCAACAAACTTTATCGTCGTACCTGCTGCCACGCTTATCCTTTATCTGTCGCTTATCGTACTATTGGTTCCTTCCTTCACGTACATATTATTATATGTGGTCGGCATATTGCATAGTGTATTACGATATATTGCCTCCGTTCCTGGGGCCAGTATGGGGCCTCTTCACCCAACGCTTTTGCAGGTGATGATGGTCTATGTGGTTGTGGCATCTCTCTATCTGCTGATCGTCAGACTATGCAATCGCTCTTAGAAAAGAAGCGTTGCCAAGGCTGGAATTGTCAGCATAGAGAGTAAGGTGGTGATGAAAGTTACCTCGGTAATCGTCGTTGTGTCACGACCGTACTTCAAACATAGAATCGTACCGTAGGTGGCTACGGGCATAGCGATGACTACCGTATTGATGTTTACGACGAACGTAGAAAAACCCAGTAATGTGCACAGATAGTAAATACCTATCGGGAGAATAGCCAGGCGGAACAGTGTTGTAGCATAGACTGTGTGGTTGCCGAGCATCGTACGGAACGAAAGGTTCGACATCGAAGATCCGATAATGAGTAGGGCGGCCGGTACGGTGATATTTCCGAGCATGGTCAGTGGTTGACTGACTGCGGGGGGAATATGATCGATTTCCAGAGCAACAATCGCCATCGTCAGGTAAGCTGCTATCATCGGAGTGGAGTAGAGGACCTTCTTCTGAAAACGTGGTCCTTCGACGGCATTCTTACCTGTGATGAGTATGGTGCCAACGGTAAAGACGGCAAAGGTGTTTACTACGTTTAGGACGGCTGCGTAGAACACTGCTTCATGCCCGAAGAGTGATGCTACTACGGGATAGCCCATAAATCCAACGTTCCCGAACATCAGGGCAAAGCCGATTGCTCCCTCGTCTTCTCTCTTGTTGGTCAGAATGCGTGGCAGGAGAAAGGCTACACCTGTCAATACGATATAGGTGATTGCGCTGATCAACAGTAGTGGCAGGATATAGTTTCTGTCAGGCAACTCTCCCGTCATGGCCGACGAGAGAATAAGTGCCGGACAGGTAAGGTTAATCACCAGTCTTGACAACTGTCTATCGAAATCACCTCCCAGATAACCCAACTTGCCTGCCACGTATCCTACGATAACAATGGCAAACAGTGTCATCATCACATCAGCCATTAACTTTTATTTCTCAACTACATATACCCCAGCCAACGAAGGATATCGTTGAGGTTCGCCACGACCATCAAAAGTATCAGGATGCCGAAACCAACATATTCGGCGCGAATCATGAAGTTTTCCGATGGCTTACGACGTGTAATCATTTCATAGATAAGGAAAAGTACGTGGCCACCATCAAGCGCAGGAATCGGTAGGATATTCATGAAAGCGAGGATAATCGAGAGAAAAGCCGTCATCTTCCAGAACAAATACCAATCCCATACTGGTGGGAAGAGAGAGCCGATGGCTCCGAAGCCGCCAAGTGATTTCGCACCGTCGGCAGTAAATACGTACTTCATGTCACCCACATAACCAGCAAGTACATTCCAGCCATATTTGATACCGGCAGGGAAACTTTCAAGGAAACCGTATTCACGGGTAAAGGGCTCGTAGAGACCGGCCAGACTCTTTACGAAGAACCCAACCTTCAGGTCGGAGGTAAGGGTGGTACATAGCGTATCAGTGCGCTCTCCTTTGTCGACGACGAGCGTTACCGTGCGTATCTTCAAACTATCTGCGGTGGTCTTTGCTGTCGTCAGCATATCCTGGAGTACGCCAATTTGATCGGTGAATTCATTATAGCTGTCGACGGCCTTACCATTAATGGCGAGGATCTTGTCGCCTTTGCGCAGGCCAATCTCTGAGGCTGGTGTGTCAGTTATCACGCTGTCGATTTCTGCGGGCGTGATAGGAGTGACGAAGCGAGGCTCTGTCTTCAGCATATCGAGGAGATTCAGGTCGCCAGGAAGTGTAAGACTCATCGCTTTGCCATCGCGGATGATGTCTACACGGTGGGCCTCAGATAGGTCACGGTAGAGATCGGCGGAGAAATCCTTGAATGCACCTTTGTCAGTGCCTACGAGGATATCACCATCTTGGAAGCCGAGAGCCTTGGCCTCGGTGTTGAACTTCATACCCAGTGTCATATCTTTCACGGGGATGTAGGTGTCGCCCCAGTGGAAAAGAATCATGGAATAGATGAACAGAGCGAGAAGGAAGTTTACAAGTACACCGCCAATCATGATCAGCAGGCGCTGCCAGGCCGGTTTGTAACGGAACTCCCACGGCTGTTCAGGTTGTTTCATCTGCTCAGTATCAAAACTCTCGTCAATCATGCCGGCAATCTTGCAATAGCCGCCGAGGGGTAGCCAACCCATACCATATTGTGTGTCACTGTTCTTGGGCTTCCACTTAAAAAGACTGCCATCCCATTTCCAGATACTCGGGTCGAAGAAAAGATAGAATTTATCTACGCGGACACCGAAAAGCTTGGCGAAGAAGAAATGACCGCCCTCATGGAGCAGTACCAGCAGGCCGATGGCCAGCATGAATTGTAATAATCTGATTAAAAAGATATCCATATTGTTGTTTATGGTTTGCTGTTTACTGAAAAAGTGGTTATTTGTTCATTAGTTCTGTGGCGATGCGGCGCGCCTCAGCGTCGGTCGCGATATATGTCTCATAAGTCGGCATCTTGTCGAATGTGGCACGTGTCATCGTTTCTGCAATAATGTCACCCATCTGCAGGAAACTGCACTTGTCTTCGAGGAAACCACGGTTCACGATCTCATTGGCTGCATTGACGATACATGGCATGTTTCCACCCTTGTCAATGGCCTCGAAAGCCAGAGCCAGACAACGGAATTTCTTTAGGTCAGGCTCGAAGAACTCCAGGTCCTGTGCTGCGAAGAGATCGAGTTTGTCACCGCTCAGCGGTAGCCTGCGTGGGAATGAAAGGGCATACTGGATTGGCAGTCGCATGTCGGGTACACCGAGCTGGGCCTTCACGCTGCCATCCTGGAACTGGACGGCGCTGTGGACGATGCTCTGGGGGTGGACGAGCACTTGGATCTGCTTGGCGTCGACACCGAAAAGCCACTTGGCTTCAATTACCTCAAAGCCCTTGTTCATCATTGAGGCAGAGTCGATAGTGATCTTTGCTCCCATATCCCAAGTCGGATGGCGCAGAGCATCTGCCTTTGTCACGTGAGCAATCTCCTCCATCGTCTTCAGACGGAACGGACCACCACTGGCTGTCAGCAGGATCTTTTCTATCGGATTATGGTCCTCACCGACGAGACACTGGAAAATAGCAGAGTGCTCGCTGTCAACAGGTAGAATGGGAGTATGATATTGTTGGGCGAGGGCGAGAATCAACTCACCGGCCACGACAAGCGTCTCTTTGTTGGCTAGGGCGATAGCCTTTCCTGCCTTAATGGCATGGATGGTGGGCGAAAGTCCCGCAAACCCTACCATCGCTGTCAGAACCATATTGATAGGCTCAGCTTCTACGATCTCGTCAAGGGCTCGCGCTCCGGCATAGACCTTCACGTCGGGTAGATCGCTCATCAGCGACTTCAGTTCATCGTAACGGGCCTCGTTGGCGATGACAACGGCTGCAGGCTTGAATTGATGGGCCTGCTTGGCGAGCAAGTCAACTTTGTTGTTGGCAGTCAGACAATACACCTCATACAGGTCACTGTGCTCCTCAATCACTTCAAGAGCTTGTGTTCCGATTGATCCAGTGGAGCCTAGTATAGCTATCTGTCTCTTATTTTTCATTGTTTCTGTTTTATTATTTGACTGCAAAGGTACAAAATAAATATCAATTCCATCAAAAAAAGGCGTTTTCTTTGGTTCTCTGCTTATTTATTCGTACCTTTACACACCATTTATGTTCCTTTTGAGATTCAACGCAAAAACAAAATGATAAAATATTAGAATGAAACAGGCTATTAAATCTTATTTAAATCGGGAAGCGAAGATGCTTCTCGTAACAGTGATGTGTGTACTGAGTAATCTGTCGCTTCATGCACAGACCGTTGGCCCGCTGATTCAAACACAGTGGGATCAGGGTAGTCCTTATAACTTGATGATCCCTGAGAAAGACGGGGTGCATTGTCTCACCAGTTGCGGTGCGACGGCGGAGGCACAGCTTTGCTATTATCACCGCTGGCCGGAACATGGCATGGGGCAAGGCTACTATCACATTTCTGGCGAAGACTTTGTTTATGTCGATCTGACACAAGACAACTACGACTATGATAAGATGTTGCTGAAGTACGACGCCAACAGTAGCGAGGAAGCGAAGAAAGCTGTGGCCTTACTGATGCGTGATGTGGCTTTTACCGGTGCGGTATTGGATGTGGATGTGTCGGCAAGTCCTAGTTACGGTTATCTCGCTAGTCTGTTGGGTTTCGATTATGGGATGACGCATCTTGATGGTGGCTATTGCACGATAGAGGATATCAAAACGATTCTCCGCACAGAGTTGGATGCGGCACGCCCTGTTATTGTGGATGGTAGTAACGGCTCTGCAGGTCATTCTTTCATTTGCGATGGCTATAATGACAAAGGAGAGTTTCACTTTAACTATGGCTGGAGCGGTAAATCTGATGGCTGGAGTACTCTGGAGAATTGCCTCTTCCCCCTCAGCATGAGCATTGTCTTCAATATTAAGAAGGACGAAGGTGGTGACCCAGGATTCGCTTTCTGTTCCAATAAGGATTTTAAATGGGTGGGCGGCAACACGCTCTCCGGCAACTATAAGTTTGATTGTTTCTTCAGTCACGAAGTGGTGCCTCAGATTGCTTTGGCAGTAGAGAATACGGAAACACATGAGGTACAGTATTTCTATCACTACGACAAGGAACCCGGTGATCCAAATGACGTGGAACTTGTCTGGGAGCTGAACGAAGACCTGCCTGATGGTAGTTATATTCTTTATCCTGTGGGACATGGCAAGGAGAAGAGTGTCCAGTGGCAGAAGGCCTACTTCCGTGCTCTCTGTCAGCATGAGGTGGCACTGACAGTGAAGGATGGTGTGAAGACCTTTGCCAATGCCTCGATGAATGATCCCGTGAGAGACGGCGCCGTTGAGGTCGATGGCCTCTGCTACGAACTGGATCAGGCTGCAGGTACAGCTAC
>Ga0265299_10001693_pt1 | contig 24317 bp, 22 predicted proteins | sample AusTroGonzalo_MG_4_FD_193485 | JGI IMG/M metagenome (GOLD analysis project Ga0265299, IMG submission 193485) | Bovine rumen microbial communities from tropical cattle in Woodstock, Queensland, Australia - Gonzalo_02 | ecosystem: Host-associated > Mammals > Digestive system > Stomach > Rumen ... | reverse complement strand
GTCATCGTGGATGAAATCCAAAAAGTACCCGACTTGTTGGATGAAGTCCATTGGCTGATGGTGAACAAGGGACTTTTCTTCATCCTCAGTGGCTCCAGCGCCCGAAAGTTGAAGAAAAGCGGTGCCAACAATCTCGGCGGGCGCGCCATTCCTGAAACGCTGTTTCCCCTGGTCAGTGCGGAGATTCCGGATTACAATCTTGAAAGGGCTATACAAAACGGCATGATTCCACGACACTATATGGTTGCCAACGCCCGTAACCGTCTCAAGTCTTATATCGAACTCTATCTGAAGGAGGAAATCATGGAGGAAGCCGTTGTGCAAAATGTGGATGACTTTGTCCGTTTTCTGGAGGTTGCAGCCATCTCGGACGGCGAGATGCTCAATTATGAAAATGTGGCGGCGGATTGTGGCGTTTCAGCCAACACGGTCAAAGCTTATTACAAGATACTCTGTGACACATTGTTAGGATTCGAAGTGCCCGCATATACAAAAGTCATCAAACGAAAACTGACGAAGGCTTCGCGATTCTATTTCTTTGATGTGGGCATTGCCAACTATCTGACCGGTCGGCATCATCTTGCTCCCAAAACACCAGAGTACGGTCATGCCTTCGAACATCTTGTGATGCAGGAGATTGCAGCATATCTCGGTTACAGCGACAGCGAGGAGAAGTTGACGTATTGGCACACGTATGATAATCTGGAGGTGGACGCCGTCATTGGTGATGCGCGGGTGGCCATCGAAATCAAATCGACTGATTCGATTCAAGCAAGTCACAAGAAAGGGCTAACCGAATTTGCCAAGGAACATCCCAATGTGAAGCAGATTCTGGTATCACGCGACCGGGTCACCCGACGAAGCGGGGATGTCGATTTGTATTATGTGACCGACTTTTTCAAAGAATTGTGGGAGGGAACGATTGTTTAAAAAACGAACTGCAACCTTTTCATTTTTCTTACATCCTATAAAAAAAGCGTATTTTTGCAGCGTTGTTTCCTGGCTTGATATTTAACGAACACCGCAGCAAGATTGGCAACAACACGAAGAAGTAAAAAATAGAAATCACCTTACAACAATGAAAAAAAATCGGAAAAGAATTATTATCACAGTACTTGAGGTTTTGGCTGTCTTGCTTCTTTTGGCTCCTGTCTATCGTTTGGCGTGTGGCATAGGTCTGAAAAAGGCCTATTCCAAAAACGGCATTACCATATATGCCGATGGCGTTGGGCATAAAGAGGAGGCTAAGCAAATGGCAGAAACACTTAGAGTTCAGTTATCGGAGGTTGACAGCGAGTATTCTCCAAAAATTTCCGTCTATTTCTGCCGAACGATGGCCGAGTTTCAAATAAAGGCTATAGCGATTGGAAAACCTATTGCTTTGTCGCGAACAAATCTGAAGGCGACCTTGTTTCGACCGTGCGACTGGACAAAAAACTCTATAGAGCCACGAAAACCAGAACTTTTGCCACGCAGTCTTTCCTCGGCTTTATTGCACGAAGCACTTCATCATTATGAAAGAAAGAAACTTGGTGCGATTCGTTTTTTCATCAAAATGCGTTCCGAGAATTGGAAAATTGAAGGTTTTTGTGAATACCATTCCGCATCGTCTTCGTTTCCGATAGACAAAGGATTGCGTATTTTCTCTGGAGAGGACAACTATGATTTTGTGACAAGCAATGAAATAAAACCAGAATATTTCTATTTCGTGTCGCGACTACGAACTGACTACCTTCTCAATTTCAAAAAAGTCAACGAAAGCGATTATTGGTCAACAAAGTATGATGTAGATCAATTGGATGATGAAATCAGACAGGCTTTAAAAGAAAAGATATACGCTTTCACTGTGCAGTGATTGAAATAATCATCGAATAAATCCGCTAATATATGAAAAAGACCATTTTTATGCTTTTCGCAGCTGTGATGACATTCGCAAGCTGCAATTCACAGAAACAAGAGACGTCCGCCGCAAAAGCTGACAACGAGGCCGTCGTTTACCTCACCAAGGACATCAGCCCCGAAGGACTGGTCAACATCTACAAGGCGCTGGGCGTGGAAGCCAAAGGCCGTGTGGCTGTGAAGGTTTCGACAGGGGAGGGGAGTAACCCCAACTACCTCAAGCCGGAACTCATCAAGGACCTTGTGCTGCTGGTGGACGGCACCATCGTGGAGTGCAACACCGCCTACAGCAGCGGTCCAGGCAACGAGCAGGACGACCGCAACACCTCTGCTAACCACTGGAAGGTTATCAAGCGGCATGGCTTCACAGAACTCTTTCCTGTGGATATCATGGATGAATATGAAGAAATCCGCATTCCTGTGAAAGACCGCACCCACATCAAGTACGACATTGTGGGCGGACACATGGCCAACTACGATTTTATGATTGCCCTCAACCATTTCAAAGGTCACCCCATGGGCGGCTACGGCGGAGCGCTGAAAAACCTCAGCATCGGCTGTGCCAGCGCCAACGGCAAGGCATATATCCACTCGGCCGGCAAGATGGAGATACTTAATATGGACAGCCTTTGGACACCCGAATACATCGGCGACCAGGACGGTTTCCTCGAAAGCATGGCTGCCGCCGCACAAGCCGTGGTTAACTATTTCCAAAAGAAAAACGGCATTATCTACATCAACGTGATGAACAATATGAGCATCGACTGCGACTGCGTGGATCATCCCGAGCCGGTGAAACTGGAAGATTATGGCATCCTCGCTTCCACCGACCCCGTGGCCCTCGACCAAGCCTGCATCGACATCATCAATCAGCAGAAGGTGACTGCCACCAACGACCCCACCGACCTCCTCAGCCGCATCGACAAGCAACACGGCCTCCACACCATCGAATGGGCGGAGAAGATTGGTCTTGGAAGTCGTAAGTATCATATTGTGAACATCGACAAATGAAAGAATTGAAATATGAAAGCTTTACTGATCAACGGAAGTCCACACGCCAAGGGCTGCACCTACACCGCCCTAAACGTTGTGGCAAAAGAATTGGAAAACAACGGCATTGAAACCGAAATTATCCAAGTAGGACATAAAGATATTCACGGCTGCATTGCCTGCGGAAAGTGTCGGGAAACTGGCAAATGCGTTTTTAACGACATGGTGAACGAAGTGGCTCCGAAGTTCGAGCAGGCCGATGCATTGGTCATTGGTTCACCTGTCTATTTCGCAGGTGTGGCAGGCACGATGCACTCTTTCCTCGACCGCCTCTTTTTCAGCACGCCCTTCAGCAAGCGCATGAAGGTGGGTGCCGCTGTCTGTTCAGCGCGACGTGCGGGCACTACTGCTACCTTTGACCAACTGAATAAGTATTTCACCATCAGTGAAATGCCCGTTGCAAGCAGTCGCTATTGGAACATGGTGCACGGTCACACCGCCGAAGATATGATGCAAGACGAAGAGGGAGTACAGTGCATGCGCATTCTCGGCCGCAACATCGCCTTCCTCGTCAAAGCCATCGCCGCTGAAAAGGAGAAAAACGGACTCCCCGAAGCGGAAGAGGTGACGTATACGAACTTTATCAGATAATGATTTGAAAAAGGAGTATCCGCTGTACGATTGGGACTAAAACTAGTTGATGAATTAACGGATTCATCCCAAAGGACTTGCATAAGTTTTGATGAACGTGTGTAGAAAAATATGGTTGGGATTATAAATAGAATCGGAGAAATAAGTATCTTTGCGGATTGAAATTTTAAATAATATAATATGTCTTATCAATCTATAGATGAACTGCAAACTCTTTTAAGTAAAGAGGTGTTTGGCGACAGACAGGACAGTAAAAAGGCAGCTGGGCGGGCATTGGGCACGTTCATAGAGACAATTGTTTTTTATTTGCTTCGCCAATGGGGAGAGAACGACTCCATCGCTATTGAGAGGCCTTTAGCTGAATATGGAAGAGAAGAAATTACTCATAATGTGGAGTTTACATTACATCCTCTTCGTAAGATTATTCCTTCATTTGAACTACCTGCAAATATATCTCCAACATCCAAGTGTATTGCAAATCAAATACAGCTACCTGAATCATTTAATCTAAAATCAAACAAAGTCATTAACAATGGAATTATACAAAATGCATGTGTGGTTGGGGAAGACAACAATTCAATAGCTATTGTTTCTCCCGATAGAATTACTTCAGAATCTACAATTTTACATGCATATATTCTTGATAAACATGCTTACGCGATGATTGAGTGTAAACGTGTGGGAAAAGAAGGAGATGCTAAAGGACCTCAGACAATCGAGAAGGCCAAACAGGGTGCTTATGTTGCCAAAACAACATCTTCGCTACAGAAAGTACGCAATGACCAAGGTGGACTCGACGGTGTTTATTATGTGAACGGCAATGCACATGTCGGTCCATATTCTCAATTACTCAACGAAATTATTTTCAACGGAGAGCCACAGCAGTTGAGAGATTTCACCCTGTCCATTGGCGTTGTGAGTAATCACGGCAATTGGTTCACATCGGACAATCAGAATAAGGAAATGAAAGTTCTCGCTCAGAGTTACGACTGGTTGCTGTTTCTTACCGACGAGGGATTAGCACAGTTTATCATTGATTTGCTACGTTCCCCGCAACGTAGATTCAAAGCTGTCCGAGATGCATTTATTGCCAGCTACCCACCTGCAGGAGGTCCCAAAGTGGATAATGCTTTTACCAAGAAGAAGATGGAGCAAACTGCCCATTTCGCATTGGATGCATACTTTGCAGAGAACATATCCAGTATTGAGAGCTGGTTCAATATTATATCGCCCAATGACGGCACGCTGCATGAATTAAAACACATTCTTAAAACACTCAAAAATAAAGATTGGAGGACTATACTATGACAGCAGGAAGACATGTGAATACATTAAGTCAGAGTTGGTGTACGCCTCCTAAGTATGTCAATGCTATCAAGCGTTTTTGGAATGGCCGCATTGATTTGGACCCATGTTCCAACAACTACTCTGTTGTTAAGGCTGAAATAGAATATCGTTTGCCCGAGCACGATGGGCTGAAAGAAAGCTGGAACTATCCTACTGTGTATGTCAACCCGCCTTATGGAGCTGATAGAGAACGTGGAACTACTATTAAGAATTGGTTAGCAAAATGTGCTACCACTCATCGTGAATATGGTTCAGAAGTCATAGCCCTCATTCCTGTAGCCACAAATACCTCACATTGGAAGAAGTGTATTTTTGGCGTAGCCGATGCCATCTGTTTTCTATATGATACACGTCTTCGTTTTCTTGAAAATGGGTATGACACAGGGAAAGGTGCACCTATGGCCTGTTGTATGATTTATTGGGGAAATAATGTTGAAGGATTCCGAAATATTTTTCTTCAATTTGGAGCTGTTATTGATATTAGAGAATTGAAAGATGTTCCTATAGGAGAAGATGTCCTTATTCCAGCACTGGAACTTGCATGAAAGGCATGTGACGAAACATGGTATACGGTCATATCGTCGAAAATGAGATGCAGGATATAGAGGCCGTACAGTGCATGCGTATGATCGGTTTCAACATCACATTCCTCGTGTATGCATTGTCGATGAAAAGGGAAGGAACGAACTCTATAAGGAGTATGATGAAACAAGACTTGGAAGGACGGAAGCTGTTTCGGCAAATCGTTGACGAAACCCCTGCGGAACTGAAGACGCAGTTGCGCTTCTCGGATTCTATTGCTGAAAAAATCGACAGCATACTTAAAGAGAGAGGCATGTCGCAGCGCGAATTGGCGAAAAAAACCAATAAGACCGAAGCCGAGGTTTCGCGTTGGCTTGGCGGCACACACAATTTCACCCTTCGAACATTGGCCAAAATTTCGCTTGTGCTTGGCGAGGATTTAATAAGAGTTTAGAATTTCAGTAATAAAAACAATGAAGAAATTAGCGTTACTCGCATTCGCAGTCGCCCTGATGCTGACGGCTTGCGCACAGAAAAACAATCAAAACACCCCTAATCAAGGAAAGGAGAACCCCGAAATGAAAAAGACATTAGTCGTTTACTTCTCCGCCACGGGCAACACCAAGGCCGCGGCGCAAAAGTTGGCGAAAGAATTCAACGCCGACCTTTACGAAATCACCCCCGAGCAGCCCTACACTGCCGCCGACCTCGACTGGCGCGACAAGGCCTCCCGCTCGACCATTGAGATGAAAGACAAGAGCTCGCGTCCCGCCATCAAAGGCAACTGCGAGAACATCGCCGACTACGACACCGTATGGATCGGCTTCCCGATTTGGTGGTACACCGCTCCGACCATCGTCAACACCTTCATCGAAGCCCACGACCTCAGCGGCAAGGTGCTCAACGTCTTTGCCACCAGCGGCGGCAGCGACGTGAAGGATTCCTACAACGACCTCAAGAAGGCGTATCCGCAGTACGCTTGGGGTGAGAGTCGGTTGATGAATGATTAATCATAATGTAGGGCTGTCGCAATGATGTAGGGCTGTCGCGATATTGTAGGGCTGTCGCAATGCGGCAGCCCTACGGCGCAAGGATTGGCTGTGATTATTTTATATTTTCAAATATAAAGACACTGCATATTTTTATATTTCAAACTATAAAAACCAATCGTTTATTTGTAGTTTCAAATATAAATCGTATCTTTTCAGCGTCATTTAGATGTATGGTGTTAATTGCTCATCAAAAAAAGTGGACACGGAAGGGGGCGGTCCACTTTTTGTGATCTGGTACATCTACATCACGGGGATGGCCACGGTACGGCTACCTCTTTTTGCATGGAGGTTGATGATGTCGGGCCATTCGCCAGTGAGGAACACCTCTTCGAAGCCGTTCAGCGAGGCGATACAGATTTTGTCGGGATGTTCAGCGGCGTAAGCACAGATGGCGGCCTCTATATCGCTGATGGTCACCACTTCGCCCGCCACCATACGTTCAGCCAGAGTGTCGAGAGCCTCGCGCAGAGCCATGTTGTTCCTTTTGAAATAGCCGTTGCTCGGACTCCCACTGCCCTCATGAACGAAGGTCTGGCGGAGTGTGGACAGGTGATGACGCAGATGCTTCTGGATCATCTTGAAAAGGGCCTGGCGCTTCTTGGCGGCGGGCGACTGATATACCTTTGCCGGCATTGTGGGTGTGGAACGAACATAAGTGACTCCGTTTTTGCCTTTTACGTAGATAAGTCCTCCGACAGTGCCGGATGTCATCTGGCCGGGGCCAATTTGTTTGATTCTTGCCATTGTTATTGGTTTATTAACTGTTTTTTGGCTGCAAAGATATATAATTTTTTCACACAAGGCATAGGGTTCCTTCGCCCTTCTCATATAGATGCCATACTGTAGCCATAGTGTACTCATAGTGCAGCCATAGTGTAGCCATACTTTTAAGTATGGCAAGAGTATGGCTGCAGTATGGCTGCAGTATGGGTACCACGAGGCAACTGCATGGTATCACCTACCTTCTCGCCTCCGTGCTTGACAGTAATAAAGGCTCATCGCGTTGGGTAATAAATGTGATGTGGCTTTTTGGTTGTTATTCACAAAGTTTGTGACCTAAACAACACTCATAATGGCGGCATGCGCCAAAGGATATTCAAATCATAATTTGATGTGAATATTGCATTTTTTCACTTCATTCCATATCGAATACGATATTTTTTGTATTTTTGCAGCGAAATTTAAGATTATTCATTTCACATATTGATATGAAAACTCCGTATTGGATATGGCAATATGACGAATGGCCCCGTTTCTGTTGGAACAACGACAGCATCATTGCCCCGCTGGCGCGGGTGCGGGAAAAACAAGGACGACTGCTGGGTCTGATGGATGGCTTGGGATTTGACGTGCAAAGCGCCTCTTCGCTTGAAGTAATGACTGAGGATGTGTTGCGAAACAGTGAGATAGAAGGTTTGCTCCTCAATGCCGAGAATGTGCGTTCTTCGGTGGCCCGACACCTCGGACTTGACATCGGCGGATTGTGCCATTCGGATCACTATACCGAAGGTGTGGTACAGGTGATGATGGATGCCGTACAACAAGCCGACAACCCTTTGACCGAAGAACGACTGTTCAACTGGCACGCAGCCTTGTTCCCCACTGGAAGAAGCGGTCTCACACCCATTACCGTGGCGGGATGGCGCACAGGCGAAGAACCGATGCTGGTGGTGAGCGGTGCTATGGGGAAGGAGAAAATCCACTACGAGGCACCGCCGTCAGACGATGTGCCCCGTCAGATGCAACAGTTTATACAATGGTTTAACAGCAAGCCTACCACCGACCCCGTGTTGAAGGCCGCTATTGCGCACCTTTGGTTTGTCAACATACACCCCTTTGACGATGGCAACGGCCGTTTGACACGCACGCTCACCGATATGCTGTTGGCGCGAGCCGACGGATCTCCACGGCGTTTCTACAGCATGTCGGCGGCCATCTTGCGCGACAGGAACAACTACTACGATTTGCTGGAGTATATGGGCAAGCATGGATTGGACATCACCCGGTGGCTTTTGTGGTTCCTGCAAACCATGGAAAACGCCATCGACACGGCGGTTGAAAGAACCCAACGGGCGATACAAAAAACATTATTTTGGCAGAAAAACCGAAATGTTGCACTGAATGAGAGACAAATCAAAGTCATCAACCGGCTTTGGGATGGATTTGAGGGCAAACTCAACACCAGCAAATGGGCCAAGATGACCAAAACTTCCGCAGCCACCGCCTTGCGCGACATACAGGACCTTGTGGATAAAGGTATCCTTTGCCGCACTGAAGAAGGCGGCCGCAGCACCAATTACAGATTGGTTGAACCGTAGGGCTGCCGCATTGCGTTGTAGGGCTGCCGCAATGCGACAGCCCTACGGCGCAAAATTTGAAGAAGGCGTGTTTCCGGAATGTTACTTATAAAATGATTGAGGGGCGTGTGCCGTGCGCCATCGCCAAAATAGACAAATAATGGACATTAAACACTACTATATTGAACAAGGAGATGGTTTCCCTCTGATTCTTCTTCACGGAAACGGTGAAGACAGCAGTTACTTTGTGCATCAGATGGAATCCTTCGCGCAGCATTTCCGTGTGATCGCTATCGACACCCGCGGGCATGGTCAGACACCACGGGGCGATGCGCCTTTCACCATACGACAGTTTGCGGAAGACCTTCTGGGTTTTATGGATCAACATGATATTGAGAAGGCTAACATACTGGGGTTTTCCGATGGCGGGAACATTGCGATGGTGTTTGCCCTTGAGCATCCCGAACGTGTGTGCAAGTTGGTGCTCAACGGGGCTAACTTGAATGCTTCCGGTGTTAAGAGAAAAGTTCAGATTCCCATCGAAATCGGCTATCTAATTGCAAAACGATTTGCCAAAAAAAGTCCTGAAGCCAAGAAAAATGCCGAACTGCTTGGACTGATGGTCAACGAACCGAATGTGGAACCTGACGAGCTGAAACAGATTCAATCGCCCACGCTTGTCATTGCCGGCAACAAAGACATGATCAAGGACTCGCACACCCGTCTGATCGCCGCCCAAATTCCAAATTCGGAACTCCAAATCATCCCGGGCAATCACTTCATCGCGAACAAGAATCCAGAGATGTTTAATGAAGTGGTGCTGAGATTTTTGGTGCGGTAACCATGTCGTCATGCCGGAGGCATGAGACGCGCCGAGAGGCGCAATTAACACCATACAAGCGCGATAGCGCGCAGTGTGGTGATGGCGGTGCACGGGTGCTATCAGCATCTCGGAGAGATGCGACGGGCTATGCTAGATAACAGAGAGAGGTCGCATATCTCCGATATGCCGGACCAGCCGCGCCCGTCACCCACCACACTGCGCTCCGCTTGTATGGTGTTAATTGCACTGCGTGCGTGGCGCCTCTCCGAGGCTTTGAGCACACACGGCATATCAACCATATCGCGTTTTTTGTATTTTTGCCGCAAAAACATATTATGAACCACGAAGAATGTTTGATTTGCGGGGCACCGCTGGAGTATCTTGAACAGGACACGCTGATGGAATGCGTGATATGCCACAAGAAGGAGAACAGCAAGACCCGCTGCGTTAACGGCCATTACGTCTGCTCGGAATGCCACACGGCGGGGATGGACACTATCATCGGCCTCTGTTTAGCAGAACCGTCGAGAAATCCCGTCGAAATCATCAACAAGATGATGGAGTTGCCGTTCTGCCACATGCACGGTCCGGAGCACCATGTGATGGTGGGTGCCGCGCTGCTGACGGCCTACAAGAATGCAGGAGGGGAAATAGACCTCCCCAAAGCCCTTGCGGAAATGATGAACCGTGGCAAACAGGTTCCAGGAGGAGCATGCGGTTTCTGGGGCGCCTGTGGTGCGGGAATCAGTTCGGGCATGTTCGTCTCGATTATCGCAAAGTCCACCCCTTTGTCGCAAGAACTTTTCTCTCTGCCGCACTGGATGACGGCCAAATCGCTAAGCGAAATCGGCAACATCGGCGGTCCGCGCTGCTGCAAACGCGACTCCTACCTCTCCATTCTCTCCGCCATAGACTTCGTGAGGGAACATTTCGGCATTGAGATGGAAAAACCGCACATTGTCTGCCATTATTCGGCCCGAAACAACCAGTGCATCGGAAAGAGGTGCCCGTTTTCGTCTATGTGATTTACAAGCAAAGTACGGTTTGGCACCATGCCGAAGGCATGAGACGCGCCGAGAGGCGCAATTAACACCACACAAGCGGAGCGCAGTGTGGTGATGGACGGGAGCGATCCGCTATAAGCATCTCGGAGAGATGCGACGGTCAGTCCTTGAGAAAGTACTCCTCCCTGATCTCAACGCCGTTCTCTGTAAGGAATTGCCGGTACTCCTCGGCAAATGTCACATGACGATGGTGCTCTTTCTGCTTGGCGATATAACCCACTATCATGTCCTTGTCGCGCAGGTTATACGAAAAACCGGAATACTCCTTCGTCCATCCGTCAAATAGCGGAAAATGAGGGTTTTCCTTGAGCCACTTGCTGGTGGAGATTTTGAGTTCTTGAACGAACTTCGACATTGCCAAGGTTGCGGGCAAGGATACGAAAAGATGCACATGGTCGGGCATGCCGCCGATGCGGTAGAGACGGGCTCCCTTGTTATTGATAAAACCGAGCATGTAGGAGTATAGTTCTCGTTCGTGATCCTCGACTATAGCAGGGATGCTGCAGTGTGTGCGGAGGATGATGTGATAGAATGTCTGTGTGTAACTCATGATTTTGTTTATAGTTTAAATTTTGTTTATAGATGGGGTAGTAACGGAAAGATGTTCGGATTATTGTTTCAGTCGCATCTCTTCGAGATGCTTTTTCCCGTGCGCACCGCTGACACCACACTGCGCGCTATCGCGCTTGTATTCTCACCACACTGCGCGCTATCGCGCTTGTATGGTGTTAATTGCACTGAGTGCGTGACGCCTCTCCGAGGCTATCGACCAAACGATCAATGAATTGCTCTTCTTCACGTCCTCCAACAACTGTCTTATTAATTGTTTGTGTAAGAGTTGAGGTACGTCAGGCTCAGCTTGGGTTGCGGGATTTTTTTGTACTTTTGCAGGCATGAATTGAATAACAATAATCATCGATGAAAAGCAACGCACTCCCCCTCTTATTGCCTGTTCGGTCAATAATATTCATTTTGGTTTTTGTCATTTGTGCATGGATTACTAAAACGGATGTAGGCCAAATTGGCCATTGGTGGTCGATAATCGCCGTGCTGGTGAATATTCTTACGGTATTGCTATTGGTTTACGTAGCGCATAAAAACGGAAAAACGTTCGGCCAACTGATCAACTATCAGAAAGGCAGTACCCGTTGGACGGCCATCGTGCTTGTTTTGTTAGGAATATTGGTTATAGGAATGGCGGGCATGTATCTTGCCGGATTCTTGATTTATGACAATCTGCTCTATGCGCCACCTGTCATGATTGCGCCGATTGCCAAATGGATAGCTATCATCAATGTCATTCTGCTCCCAATCTCCACCACTTTCGCCGAAGATGGATTGTACCTGGGTTGTGGTGTAAATCAAATAAAGAACAAGCATGTGGCCATCCTTGTGCCGGCATTCTTTTATGCTTTGCAGCACTGTTTTATACCCACTTTGTTTGACGGTCGCTTTATTTTGTATCGCTTTCTGTCTTTCCTTCCGCTAACGATTATCTTGTGCTGGTATTACTACAAAAAACGCAATCCTGTGCCCATTATGGTTGGACATGCAGTCATCGATTTAGCAACCGCCGCCCAAATCGCAGCCACTTCCATCGTTCCAGGTTTATATGAGACTATGTGTGGGATGTAAAACGGCCAACCATTGAAGTGCCTCGGCACTTACGAGCTTTTCTAAGAGTCTCACATCCGCAATTCGGGCGCAGACTTGGGTTGCGGAATTTTTGTACTTTTGCCCCCGTCACCCACCACACTTCTCTCCGCTTGTATGGTGTTAATTGCACTGCATGCGTGACGCCTCTCCGAGGCTTTGAGCCTGCACGGCCATAACGTTTTCCATTAACCGCATCTACGTTTTTTATATTTTTGCCGCTCAAAAAAATTGTCGTATGAAAAGATTATTGATCCTCACAGTTTTATCATTGTTCGTGTTGGCGAGCTGCAACCAAAAAGCAAATGAGTCCGGGTATTGCACCGTGAAAGGCACCGTCAAGGGGCTGAAAGACGGGACAAAACTCGAGTTACAGGACGAGTTCCAGCATTTCGAAATTGTAGGGGAAGGGGTGGTGAAGAACGGCGCCTTCGAGATTCACCCTGACGTTTCGGCTCCCACTCATGTGTATCTTTATACGAAAGATGGAAATCAGTTGAAAGACTTCATCCTGGAGCCCGGAACGATTCTCGTAGAGGTGGATGCCACCGATGAAGATGATTACCGTACCGGAGCCACAGGCACTCCCTCCAACGATATCGACCGCAGGCACTTGGAGCTTTATGACCGTGGAGACAATGCGGCAGCCAATGCCCTGATGGATTCGATTCTGGGTGCCGAACAAACCGGAGCGTTGGCTTTGGATTGGGCCAATAACTGGTGCGACTCTACGGCACAGGCATTAGAGGTGTTGGACCGTTTGGCACCCGAATTGGCAAAACTGGACTTTGTCACCGAATTCAAAGACGAGCTGACGCGCCGCCTGAAAACTGAAGCAGGGAATAACTACATCGATATGGAATATCCCGATGCGAAAGGCAAACAGATCCGTCTGAGCTCGGTGGTGAACAACCCAGCCAACCGCTACGTCCTCGTCGATTTCTGGGCCACCTGGTGCGACGGATGCGTGGAAAACGTACCGCATCTGGTGGAGTTATATGCAAAATATCACCAAAAAGGTCTTGAAATCTATGGCGTTTCCATGGATCCTGAAGGCCGTTGCGATATTTGGAAAACCTTTCTCGCAAAAAACAAGATGACCTGGATCAATGTGTGTGATTTCAGCGGAGGAGGAAAAGAGGACAGCAAGGCTTGGTATGATTATTCCCTTGACGGCATTCCAACGACACTGTTAATCGATTGTCAGACAGGAAAAATCGTCGTCCGCGACGATCTTGACGCAACAGAAGCGAAACTCGCCGAAATGCTGCCGTAATTCGAAAATATTTATTCCAATGGTATGATAAAAGACATCAACCCCAAAGACTCGCCGCTGAAATACTATATCGTTGATGCCTTCGCAGACAAACCCTTTGGCGGCAATCCTGCGGGAGTTGTGCTACTTGAATCGGACACTTTCCTGAAGGAAGAACTGATGCTGAAGATTGCGGCTGAACTGCGCTTTTCGGAGACCGTTTTCGTTCGCAGGCATTCCGCCCAGGAGTTCACACTCCGCTACTTCACCCCAAAGGCTGAAGTGGATCTTTGCGGACATGCGACGATAGCTTCGTTTTCCCTGATGTACCAGAAAGGACTGGCCTCTGGGAAATGTTTTTGTCACACGCTGGCGGGCGACCTGTACATCGAAACAGGCGAGAAAGTATTGATGCAGATGGCGAAACCGCGTGTCGTAGCGGCCATTGCAGACACAGAAGCGATTTATCAAGCATTAGGTGTGAAAGATTATCGTCCGACGATGCCCGTTCAAATAGTTTCCACCGGTCTGCCTGACATTATGATTCCGCTACCGGATGTAGATACGTTACAGTCGCTTCAACCGGATATGGAGGCCGTTTCAGCCATCACAAAGAAACACGATGCCGTGAGTTTCCACGTTTTCGCCTTCAACAACGATGGATATACCGCCCATGTGCGCGACTTCGCTCCTTTGTATGACATTCCAGAGGAGTCTGCCACCGGCACTGCCAACGCCTCTCTGACATACTACCTTCAGCAATGTGGCTGTCTTGGAAACGAAGCCGAATGCTCTTTTATGCAAGGCGAAGCTATGGGGCGGCCTTCGGTGATCACCACGCGGATTCAAGCCGACGGAAACATCTTTGTAGGCGGCACTGCGGCTATAGTGGCCGAAGGGGTGTTGATGATTGACTGACAGTTGTTGTTTTCGATCTACGTTTTTTTACCGCAAAAATCATTAACAAGATGATGTAATTAGCTGTTTTGCAACTGTAATGAAACAAACAAAAATATCGTATTTTTGCAACCTGAAAAAATCAAATCATTCTTTATGAAAATTAAGACCTTCATTATTGCAGCTGTCGCCCTGCTAGTGGCATTGAGCAGCTTCGGACAAAACAAAAAGTATAAAAGCATTTACGACATCACGGTCAAGGATATCAAAGGCAACGACGTTTCGCTTGCTGACTACAAAGGCAAGGTGCTATTGATCGTCAACGTGGCGAGCAAGTGCGGGCTCACCCCGCAATACGAAGGCCTCGAAGACCTCTATCAGAAGTACAAAGACCAAGGTCTGGAAATTCTGGCGTTCCCGTGCAACCAATTCTTGGAACAGGAGCCCGGCACCAACGAGGAGATTCAGAATTTCTGCTCGGTGAATTATAACGTCACCTTCCCACTGTTCGACAAAATCGATGTCAACGGGAAGAAAGAGAGTCCGCTCTACACCTTCCTCAAGTCCAAAGCCCCGTTCACCGGTTATCCGGAAGGATACGAGGCTTTTGCCGCCCAACTCGACATGATTCACCAGAAAACCGGCAGCGGATTTGATAAGGGAGATGCCATCAAGTGGAATTTCGGCAAATTCTTAGTTTCCAAAGACGGCCAAACCATCCTGCGTTTCGAGCCGATGGTAAGCCCCGAAATGCTGGAGGAAGCTATTCAAGAGATGCTGAGATAAAAGAACAAAGCGACTTTTTTATCAGCTTCCGAAATCTGAACATTCCATCACTATCCTCGTTGGCGGATTCAGAATCTTTCGCATCAGGATGATGCTTTCATTGATTTGATTTGTTTTTACGGACTCTTTCTTGAATTTTCTGAAACACGACAAACAGCACCGGCACGGTGAGCAGCAAGCCGAGGGTGCCGAAAAGCATTCCACCTACTACACAGACGCCTATGGTACGGCTGCCGTTGGCGCCTACACCCGAGGCGAACATCAGAGGTAGCATACCGATAATCATGGTGAGCGAGGTCATCAGGATGGGACGGAGACGCACTTTGGCGCTGCTGAGCGCCGCCTCGGTGAGAGACATCCCTTCACTGCGTGCCTGCGAAGCGTACTCGGTAAGCAGGATGGCTGTTTTCGACAACAACCCCACCAACATCACCATTCCAATCTGCATGTAGATATTATTCTCCACGCCAAACAGCTTGGCAAACAGCAGACTTCCCGCCAGACCGAAGGGCACCGACAGCATCACCGCCATCGGGATGAAGAGACTTTCGTAGAGGGCCACCATCACAAGATAAGCAAAGATGATGCATATCAGGAATATGAGAATTATTCTGCCAGACGTTTGGCTCTCCTCGCGGGTGATGCCGCCAAACTCGAGGCTGTAACCCACGGGCAGCTCTTTCGCGGCAGTCTCCTGTATGGCTCGGATAGCACGACCGGAACTACTACCCTCAGCCACGCTGCCCGAAACATCGATGCTGGGGAACATGTTGAAACTGTTGATGGACTGCGGCATATATTCTTTGGTGAGCGTGACGAACTGGTCAATGGGCATCATCTCGCCGTTTTCGGAACGCACGAAGAGACTCGCTAACGACTCGGGACGGTTGCGGTCGGAAGGGCGAAGCTGCAAATCGACTTGATACACTTTGTTGTATTTATTGAAATTGGAGATGTAGTCGCCACCCAAGTAAGCTCCCATCTCGTTGAGGACGGTGGAGGGTGCGACGCCCATCTTCTTGCACCGCGCCACATCCAAATCCACACGGTACTGCGGATAGTTGACATCGTAGCTCGAAAAGACCTCGCCAATTTCGGGGCGTTCGCTCAGCTTTTCCGTAAAGCGGGTGGTAACCGCATGTAGCGTCTTTACATCCTGTCCGTTGCGACCCTGCACCGAGAATTCGAATCCGCCGTTGCCGCCATAGCCCTCCACCATGCCGGGTTCGGAAACAAAACTCTGCGCCTCAGTTTCTTGTGCCAACAGTTCATTGATTCGTTCCATTACGGCGGTGGACGAATGAGTTTTCCCTTTGCGCTCCTTCCAGGGTTTTAGTTGGATAAAAATATTGGCACTGTTACTTCCGGCACCAACTCCTACTACACCTCCTATATCCTGTACTTCAGGAAGTTTGCGGATTTTGTCGCACGCTTGGTTCATCATATTGAAAGTTTTGTTGGCAGTATAGCCCGAAGGTGCCGTAAGGTCTGCGAAGAGCGTGCCCATGTCCTCGTTGGGGATGAAGCCCGTGGGCACCACCTTGAAGAGGATGCCGAACAGCAGCAGTGCGAGTGCCACACTGCAAGCAGTAAGCCATTTGCGGCCAAGCAACCAACGTACCATGTTGGTATAATGATTCAGAAGGGCAGAGAAGGTCACGTTATATGCCTTTTTGATCCGTTTGGTTATCGACCTGGTAGGGGCGAGTAATGATTCGCCCCTACCATCCATCGGTTTCAAAATCAATGCACATAACGCCGGAGAAAGCGTCAGCGCATTGATCAGCGAGATGCCCACCGCGACAGCCATTGTCAGACCGAACTGCTTGAAGAAGATGCCGGTAGTGCCGCCCATAAACGCCACGGGAATGAAGATGACCATAAAGACCAGTGTGGTGGTGAACAGCGTGACCGAAAGGCCGTTCATAGCATCCTCCGTGGCTTTGATGGCGGAGGTTGTAGAGACGCAAAATTTTGCGTCTCTACCTTGCCGGGCTTTCACCGCCTCCACTACCACAATGGAATCGTCCACCACGGTGCCAATGACCAGCACCAATGCAAAAAGCGTCAGCAGGTTGACGGAGAAGCCCGCCACCTTCATGAATGCGAAGGTGCCGATGAGCGACACAAGGATACCGACGGCGGGAATCAGCGTGGCGCGGAAATCTTGCAGAAAGAAAAGCACCACCACCAGCACCAGTACGATGGCGATGATGAGGGTCAGTATTACCTCGCGGATGGATGCGAAGAGGAAGTCGTTGGTGTTGTCGAAGGTGACGATTTTCACGTCCTTGGGCAGCGATTTCTCGGTTTCGGCCAGCAGTTTGTCGATTTCGAGGTTGATTTTGGTGGCGTTGGAACCGGCCATCTGGCTCACAGAACCCATCACGCCCGGATGCCCGTTGATGCTGTTGATGTAGTCGTAGTCCGACTGTCCCAGCTCCACATCCGCCACATCCTTCAGCAACAGTTCCTCGCCAGTGGGTAGCGAGGCAATCACAAGGTTCTCGAACTCTGACACCTCGGTTTTGCGGCCTGTGTAGCGCAGCACATACTGGAACACATTGTCGGAATTGCTGCCCAGTGAGCCAACAGAGGCCTCGATGTTCTGTTCAGCCAGCACAGCGGATATGTCGCTCGGCATCAGCTTGTGGCGGGTCATCACATCGGGCTTGAGCCAGATGCGCAGGGCGTATTGCGCGCCCCACACCTCCACCTTGCCCACGCCCTTGATGCGGAGTAGGGCAGGGCGTAGGTTGTTGTAGAAATAGTTGCTGAGGAAGTTCTCGTCGTAGGTGCCGTTGGGACTTTCCAAAGCGATGATGCGAAGCTGTCCGGGTTGCCGTTTCTCGGTGCTCACACCCGTCTGCAGCACTTCGGCAGGCAGTTGCCCTTGCGCTTGGATCACGCGGTTCTGCACATTCACAGCGGCCATATCGGCATTGGCACCCTGCTCGAAGTAGATGGTGATGCTGGCCGAACCATTACTGGCCGATGAGGTCATGTAGGTCATCCCTTCCACGCCGTTGATAGCTTCCTCCAGCGGCATCACCACGCTTTTCTCTACGGTTTCGGCACTCGCGCCGGGATAGCTCGCCCACACGTAGATGGCGGGCGGCGCAATGTCCGGATAGCGCTCCATCGGTAACGACAGCAGCGAAATCACGCCCAGCAGCACGATGATCACGCTGATGACGATCGAAAGCAACGGCCTATGTATAAATGTCTTGGTATTCACGACTTTCAACTATTAACTCTTAACTATCTTCGTTCCTTCCGTCACAAACCCGGCGCCTTTGGCGATAATCACATCTCCGACTTTCAAGCCGTCGGTTACGACATACTCCTTGCCGTTGTTTTGGCTTTCCACTTGGATGATGGTAGAGACCGCCTTGCCGTCCACCACTTTCATTACATACACTTTGTCTTGGATGCTGTAAGTGGCCTCTTGCGGGATGACGATGGTGTTGGCGTGTTCGGTCGGCATGACGATTATGGCCGTACCGCCGCTGAGCAACCGACCGCCGGGATTGTCGAAGAGAGCGCACACTGACACCGCTCCCGTCCGTTCGTCAATGACGCCGCTGATGCTCTCTACACGTCCTGTCAAGTCGTAAAAGTTGCCGTCGGGCAGTAGGAGCCGCAACTCGGGCATGTGGGCCACCGCATCAGCCAGACTGTTGTACTCGGAAAGGTATTGCATCACTCGCTTTTCCGTCATAGAGAAATAGACCCGCATCTGCCGATTGTCGGCCACTACGGTCAACCCCTCCTGGATTGAGGGACCCACCAAGTCGCCCTTGCGATAGGGAATACGTCCGATCACTCCATCCGAAGGACTGCGCAACTCGGTATAGCTGAGGTTGTTTCGGGCTGAGGTTAGGGTCGCCTGTGCAGCTGCTAAGTTGGCTTTCGCCAGCGAGAAGTCGCTTTTGGAGACGGCCAGCTCGTGGTCTGAAATGACGTTCTTTGCATGGAGTTTCTGTTTGCTTTCATACTCCAACTGCGCCTTCTCCAAGGCTGCGCTCATTTGCTGCACATTGGCAGAAGCCTCCGCCACCGCCGCTTTCCAAGTGGCAGCGTCGATGCGAAACAGCAACTGTCCGGATTTCACGTGGTCGCCCTCCTTTACGTAGATGCCCTCCAGATAACCCTCCACACGGGGGATTATTTGGATGTCCTGCATTCCCTTGATGGAGGCAGGGTATTCGGTGTTCACCGTATAATCCTTCGTCGCCACCGTGAGCAGTTCGTGGATTTCGGGACTGTTTTGCTCAGTTTGTGCGTTGTTACGGCAGGAAACCAGCATGAGTAACGGCCATAAAGCATACAATATCTTTCTGATTTTCATATATTTACAATCAATTCATTTCTGTGATTCTACATGATGCAAAAATAGGATGAACTTTCCGAACGGTTGTTTATATTTATGAACCAATATTGTATATTTTCGGAACTTTTTGTATTTTTGCCGCATGAATTATTCTTACCATCTATACCGGCATGATGCGGACATCGTCAAAACAGAACTCAATGAGTTTTGGCTCTGTCGCCTGTTAAAAGGAAGCGCCACAATGTTATTCGAGCAATCGGAATATGATCTAAAGAAAGGGGCGGTTTTTGTAGTGCCGGAAGGAATATGTTTCAAACTACTTTCTGCCACTTCAGACTTGGAGCTGGAGACTCTTGTTTTCCAAGTGCAGTTGATGAATGTCGTCTATTCCTTGCTGGGATCGGAGGCGGACTTCGGCACCCTGGATGTCGCCTTCTGGTGTGACAAGCGGATGAGAAAGCCCTTTTCGCGGCTTCTAACCTTGGATTATGAGAGTTTGCGAACGGCGGCACTGCAACCCGACCTCATTGCCCGCAACAAAATGATTACTTCAGGACTTGTCCACCTGTTGCTCACCCTCTACAATGCTGCGGAAGATCGTCCAAAAGCGGCATCGTGCGGCAACGGAAAGCGTTCACGCCTAATTCTCAACCATTTCTATGAGCTGGCTGACGTGCATGTGCCATTAGGGGAGCACAACATTGCGTTCTATGCCGACAAACTCTGTATCTCGTCGCGTTATCTCTTCAAAGTTTGCAAGTCGGAAACCGGAAAAACACCGAAAGAGCTCATCCATCAGTTTTTGATTGGGGAAATCAAGAACGCGCTGCTCACCTCTGAATCGAGCAACCAACAGATTGCTGACCGTTTCGGATTCCCCGACCAGTCGGCATTCGGACAGTTCTTCAAGCGTCAGGTGGGATTGTCTCCTTCGGAATTCCGGAAAAGGTACAGGTGATGCGTGTAGGGCTGTCGCAATGCGGCAGCCCTACAATGCGGCAGCCCTACAATGCGGCAGCCCTACACGCATTATCTTCTTCAGTGCGCGAAAACCACACCCAGATAGAACCGCGCGCCGGAGGGCATTTCGCGGGTGGGCAGCGGGAGGAACCAGTCCGTTTTGAAGGTGAGGTGGACGGCCGGAGTGAGGGCGAATTCCACCCCGATGTTGGGATCTAAGCAGAAAAATGCCTCTTTGTGCATCACGGCATCGGTTTCGGGAGTCCAATCTTCTGATGAGCCGTCGAACAGCAGTATTGTGGAGCACCTTCCGCCACCGATGGTGAGTCCAACATAGGGTTGCCAACGTCCGAACTTCCAATAGCCATCTACAAGAAAACCGCCCCAGCTGGTGCGGATGTAGCTGCCGTTTTTCATCTGGCGCAGGGTGGAGACATACCCCTCGCCGCCCAGACGCAGATGGTTGCCGATATGGAAACGGAGCACCCCGCCAAGCCCGAAAGTCATCCCTTTGGCGTCGTAGTCCAGAGCGCTCAAATGTCCCTGCAGGTATCCTGTGTGCACCATCATGCCGCCGTCGAAAAGTTGTCGTTCCGGTGTTTGGGCGCGCACAAGAGTGATAAAGCACAACATGATGATAGCCAAAAACAATCGTAAGGGGCTCATATAATTGCAATTCCACCGCATTTCTGTTGGTTTTGTTCTGTGCGGCAAAAATAGCATTTCTCTTGTAGAGCAACATCCTCATTTTTGGTGATTTTGGAGCTTTTTTGTATTTTTGCCGATTCTTTAAAAACTTTATGAAAAAGACCATCATCACCACACTCACACTGCTTCTCACAGTAGCTTGTATGCCTCTTTCCGCGCAGCAAAACCGCTGCAAAGTGACGGGCGTCGTTTCGGCGGCGAACGAGCATACCTTGCAGTACGTATCCGTTTATATCTCAAAGCTCGACAACGTGATTGCCGGTACCCTGACGGACCAAGAGGGTCGTTTCGAAATGGAGATAGCCCAAACAAAGGACTCCTGCCTGCTGACGGTGGTCTTTATGGGCTATAAGACGAAACAATTGCCGATTGTGGCGAACACATCTCAAGTTTCACTGGACACCATTCTTATGGAAGCCACCTCGAAACAGTTAGACGAGGTGTATGTTACCTTTCAGCAAGGTGGTAACGGTAGTACTTATGTAGATGTTACGAGGACCACAATGCATCCGACTGATGCCACTGCATGGATGAGCGGTTCCGTCGGCGATGTGTTGCGAACCGAACCCTCTGTGACTATCGACCCCGGCGGAAACGTTTCTCTACGCGGCAACGGCAATGTGCTGCTGCTCCTCGACGGTGTGCCCACCAACCTCGGCTCCATCGATGCCATCCCATCATCCAATGTGGCGAGCATCGACATTATCAAGAATCCCAATGCCACTTACGATGCGGAAGGCACTGGCGGCATCATCAATATCGTCACTAAGAAGGGCGCAGCCAAAGGACTGAGCGGGATGGCGGCCGTGAATTACGGCTTCAACCATTTCACCAACGGCAGTCTCGCGCTGAACTACACCAAGAACAAGTTCGCTTTTCGTTTCAACTACCAGGTGAAATACGAGGACGATATCAACAACGGTTACTTGTATCGCTACTATCGCACCACCGGCGACAGTCTCAGCCAGCAGATCCACGCCCTGCGGACGACGTTCAACAACAATGTGGCCTTGGGGTTCACCGTCAAGCCCAACCTCAAAACCACTATTGATTTCGACCTTCGGTTGATTATCCCGCGGTTGAACACCGTGCAGGATCTCTCCAACGACTGGTTTTACGGCGGCACTTTGGTACATGAGAACCGTCGCAGCGACGTGACTTGGAACCGTGAGAACATCGACGGTACCTTTGCTTTCAAGCGGGTCATCACGCCGGGCAAGCTCTCTTTCAGCGTCAAGGCGAACGTATCCAAAATCTGGGGACACCGCCCGTCGTACTATTTCCTGGAGGGCGACTCGGTCAGCAAGTCGGTGTCGGGCGGCAGTCCTTTGCTCACCTCCGCGCAGACCGACTGGCGCATCACCCAGAATTACGGTTTCTGGGATGCCGGCGTGAAGTTTTCCTACCGCCAGAACAACATCTACCACGAATTCTATGTGAACGATCTCGACGGCTGGGAGTATTCCCATCAGTTCAGTAACGACCTGCTGCACAGGGAGTACGTGCCCGCCGCCTACGTGCAATTCACTTCTAAACAGGGGAAACCCTTCACCTGGAGCGCGGGCTTGCGTGCCGAGTACAGCCATACGCACTTGCATAGCGAAAAAGAGGTGCTGGACGAATCCACACAACATTTCTTCCTCGGACCGTCGCTTTCTCTCAATTATGCCTTTTCGGAGAAACATTCGCTCTCGTTCGCCTATTCGCGGCGCATCACCCGCCCCACCTACCCGCAGCTCAACCCCTACATGAGCATGATCGACCCGCACAACTTCGAGCAGGGCAACATGCACCTCAAGCCCGAAACTGCCGACAATGCCGATTTGCTCTATCAGTATAAGACCAAAATATTGCGTATCTCAACTGGATTGTATGCCAACTACATCCACAACTACATCACCCAAGTGGCTCGTTTCGAGGGTGATGTTCTGCTGATGACCTACATCAACGCCACCTCGCAGACCAAAGCCGGTTTGGACGTGAACCTCACCGTGGATCCGTGGAAGTGGATGTCGGTGATGGTGGGCACCAACACCTACTACCTCCGCTCAGTTGGCAACATCGACGAGTGGGACATCTCGAACAGCGGCTGGGTCAACAACAGCAACGTGCAGCTCAGCTTCAAGCCCATCAAGGGGATGAACATCTCGCTGCAGTATTTCCTGAACACGCCGCAGTATTACCCACAGTTCACCACGCTCTTTTCACATTACATGAACATCGGCATCAGCCAGAAGTTCCTGAAGGGTGCGCTCACGGTCTCTGCGCAGCTTACCGACGTTTTCAATACCCGCAAATGGGAGGTCTTCTCCGACAACCAGTACTACCGTTTGGAGAACATGTTGAAAAACAAGAGCCGGATGTTCTGGTTAGGAGTTAGTTACAACTTCAATGCCTACAAGAAGTCTGGCGCACCCAAACCTTCAAACGACGACCGCAGCATTATACGCACGGGTGTGTAGTCGTTGCCCCTGTCCTAAATCGTTTTTTCAAGATTTCCGGTATTCCTCGTAATCTTTGCACGTCTGACAATGATGATGGACGTTATAGCACTGAAGATCCCCGACACGAAATAGAGCAGCCAAACTCCGTCGAGGCCCCACAGTGGAACTAATATGGCCAAGAAGATAAGGGGAAACACCAATGTGGCCAGCAAGGCGATGTCGATAGAGCTCCGAGGCCGTTCCACCGCCGTCATGTAGCCCGAAAGGGTGACTGGAATCCAGCTGACCAAATAGCTTACCGAATAGAGCCGCATAGCACGCAAGCTCAAGTCATACAGGGCGATATCGCCGTCTTGGACGAAAAGCGGAACCAAAAATTTACCACAAGTCAGCAGGAACAGCATTGTCAGCACGGAAAGGCCGGCAGCGGCAACCATCACCGAACGCTGTATTTTCCTCATCCGCTCAAACAATCGTGCCCCGAAACAATAGCTGAGGGCGGGTTGCAAGGCGTCTGTCATGCTGTAAACCAACATTCCTATCAGGTTTTCGACATATTCCACTATGGTAGCGGCGGCCACGGCAGTGGCACCTCCGAGACGCAACAGCACAACATTGACGATAATGGCGAACAGC
>Ga0265299_10001692_pt1 | contig 24324 bp, 27 predicted proteins | sample AusTroGonzalo_MG_4_FD_193485 | JGI IMG/M metagenome (GOLD analysis project Ga0265299, IMG submission 193485) | Bovine rumen microbial communities from tropical cattle in Woodstock, Queensland, Australia - Gonzalo_02 | ecosystem: Host-associated > Mammals > Digestive system > Stomach > Rumen ... | reverse complement strand
CTTTAACAATTGATTTTGCTGATGGGTCATAACGGTAGAAGCTAGATACGTTACCATAAGCCATATCAGCGATTTCTTGGAAGTAGGCTGCAGCACCATCAGGGTTTTTTGCAATTGCTTCTTTGAAGCTATTAATCCATTCTTGAGCAGTAGCACCGTTAATCATGTATGTACTTTCAGCAATAGCACCATCATCCATACATGCAAGAATTGTGTTATAAAGGTCCTTAGTAACATTGGTGTCGAGCAGTGTTTCCATTTGGAGTACTGCTGCAACATTCTTCATATAATCAGTGTATGCATTATTGAGAGCCTCTTGACGTTGGGTGAGCTCTTCGTTTGAAATGCTTGTCATATCGGCCTTGTAATAGTCACGATATAACTTAATGAACTTCTCAAGTTTTTTATCATTGAAAGAACCGTCTTCATTCATTGAACCAGGAAAGGCGAAGAAGACTGGAGTTCCTTTTTTAAGCTGTTTGTATTTGCCATCAGACATTAAATACCAACGCTTACCGTCGGCTACTTCAAGAGTTTGGGAAAGGCCAGTTGCTTGTGCTAACTGTTTGTTGTATTGGTCGAACTGTTCTGGGTTGTTTTGCTTCCACATCACAGCTTCGTGCATGCTTAGAATGTCAAAGCCAAAGATTTCTTTAAAGCTGTCGCTGTTCAACAAGTCAGACGCTTCTTGTGAGAATCCTTCTGGTTTTTCACCTCTATTTTCACGGATAAGTTGATTGTTCTTTAAGAACTCTGGATTTTCTACCACTCCTTGTACATAACCAATCACATCGTCAATGGCCTTGTACATATAGTCATAACTGCTACGGAACTTCTCGAGGTTCTTCGTTTCACCACGGCTGGAGAAGTATTCCTCAATGTAAGCTTTAGTTACGGCCTGGCCATAGGTTGTATTGCTACGGAACTCTTCATCACTGATGTTCTTTCCAGTTTGCTTACGAACATTATCCTTAGCAATCTTCCATGCGTCTTTACTGTCCCAGAAGTGCTCTGGGTCACGGCTTTGGGCAACAGTATCGGTATAGTTAGTGATGAACTTGTTTTGGCTTCCTTTAGGGTCGTTAGCAATGTCAGCAACACTCTGCACTTCATTGCCAGTGAGTGATGTGCCAGAAGTTTCCAATCCAGGAACCATAGCGACTTCAGCCTGTGCGAATGCCTCTTTAGCGTTGTTGTAAGCATCAAGAGCCTTAGAGTAAGCATTCTTAGCTGCATTAAGGTTAGCCTCAGCAGCAGCCTTACCACGGTCCATACCTTCAGTGAGGGCCTTTTCAGTGCCTTTAACACGCATTTCTGATTGAGCGTCATTGATTGATGGTTGATAATAAGCAGCATATGATACAGGGTCTACACCACCAAAATCATTGCCTATAAGTTTTACCTGACGATTATGGACGTCGTTGGCAGCAGCAATACCGAAATTACTCACCGTCTTACCGAGGTCAGTATATTTGTTAGCGATGTCTTGGAGAGAATCTTTTTCAGTATAAGCTGTAGAGCTCGTATCGAGCTTGCCTACGTCAGGGAGAAGATTATTTACGTCTGCCATTTTTTCCTTTCCTTTTCCTTAATATACCATATGCGTATTATTGTCCCTCACTAAAATCTGTGCTGATGTTAGACGAGTTAGGTTTCTTAGTGAAGCCAGCGGTTGCGTTAGTGTAATTATAGGCAGCGGCATTCGCCTGAGCAGCAGCTTGTTTATACTTATTAGCTTCTTCGTTAAGACCACTAACATACTTCATATACTTGTCCCAAGTTTGCTGGTTGTCTTCCTGTTTTTCGAGGGATTTGATAAGAGCTGTGCCAAGACCTGGTACATAAGTTGATGCATCATACTGCATTTGTTGTGCAGCAGGTAATCCAGAGAATAGCGCATGTCTGCCATTAGCGCTGTTATTAATCTGACGGAAAGCCGTCATACGAGCCTGGGCAGCATTGTAAAAGTTCTGTTTGAGGTCATCATTCAGGGCTTGTTTAGCTGCGTTAAAGGCATTGCTTACTTCTTCGTTAATATTTGTTGCCATAGTCCTCCTTTCTTTTACAATGTTGTCCTGTTGGCATATTCGAAGCCTACTTGTAAGATTTCAGCTTGGAAATCGTAACAGTACTGCTTTAACCTAATTTGCACGAAGCGGGTATCAGTTGTCAAAATCCTAATGTCGAGGTTGGTAGCCCCAGATTCTTCATCGTCTCCGAAAATGTCTTCTGGAGCGAAAGTACCTTTAACAGTTGGAGTGATAAATTTCCTCCATACAATCGGTTTGTTGTTGTGGTCGTAGTCCAGCCCGATATAGACGCTGGACTGATAAGTTTGTAGGGTTGTGACATGGATTCTCCTTACGATTGTGTGGTCAAGCCTGTCAGGCGTACCAATATACTTAGTATAATACTCGTAAAGAATTGCACAGTCAAAGTCCTTAAGCGTTTCATCAATAATCATCATCACTGGGTATTCACTATGGACTGCCATATAGTAGTTAGCAGCGACATCAATACAGGTGGATGTGACTGGAGTGTTTTGGTCACGATACCAGTAAGAACGGTGCTGTGAAACCGTAGCGTAGTCTACAAGAGACATTGTGTTGTGGCTTCCCTCGTGGCCCATATAGAACCTGAGCATATCATCAGTAACACAAAGATGAGCATTTGCTTTGTCTTTGTCGGTAAGCCTTTGCATCAAGGAATCAATAGGTCCAGACATCGTTACAGCAGTAGAGCCAGCAGTTCTCATAATACCCATTGATGGGTTATAGAAGTAAACTACGTTTCTACCCTCAGCAACATGCTCTTGTTTAAGAACACCATACTGAGCACCTTCTGGGACGCTCTGAGTGATTCCAGCGAATTCAACAGCAGACTGTATAGTCTCAAATACGACGCCATCAGTAGTGAAGATGAGTAAATAGTCACCAATGCTTGCAAAAGCGCTCACAGGGGCTGCTACGCTGCGAGAAGGGGACATATCAGGCACATAGAAGAACTCTACGCTTTTATTAAACATTTCATACTGTGGTCTTGTTGATGTAATGCTTGAAAGAATAACCAAGTTAGGTTCAACTCTTTGTAGGTTAGGGTCAACGCCAATAGGAATGTTTCTGAAGCCTGAGAGAGCAAGGCGGTTGTTGATGAAGTAGATAAGGCTAGCACCAGGCCATGCGGTCATTGATGCTGTGGTCTCTGCTTCCCAATAAGCTTGCTCGTCATTGTCGAAGTTATCTCTACCTTGGTGGTCTTCTTTACATCTCCAGAAGTAAGTGCCATCAACGATAACTGAGTTAGCGTAGTAATAGACACCGCCAGCATAGCCGAAGGTATCAATATCAGCTACATTAGGAACGGCATCAGAGATAGCAAAAGTAGAGTCTAATTTGACTCTTTGAAGAGCTGAATAGCCATCAACAAAGTAGAGTTCATCACCAGCTTGAGTCATGCGGACTTGAGTTGCACGCTGGTCAATTTTAGTGTAAGGAATGAGTTTGATAATTTCAGGAGCTACTGTCTTAGGAGTGCCATCATACTCCAATTCACGCACCGAGATTTCACCAGTATCTGAATTGAATGATGCATACTTAACTGCATAAATCTCTTTCTGGCCACTACCATTGATGACACCCATCACTGAGTAACGGTCACCAAGACAGTTAAAATAGCCATTCTGGAGCCAGACTGGGAAAGTTTTCCAAGAACAGGTCTTAGTTGATGTTACAGGCACGTTAACACCACGATGCCACTCGTATGGCTTCTCACGGAGAGATTGGTCAAGATTAGGGAGTTCGTGGATAGAGTAGCTATGGTTATCATCGCCTTTAGCATTGATATAGACAATAGTGTCTACAGGTTTACCTTTGTTGTCGTAGTCGTCAACAAGTGTAGCTTCAAGTGTAGCATCACCAGAGATTGTACGGATAAAGCGGAACCAAATTAATTCACCTTGGTGGTTTGCGATATCAGAGACCTTCTTAATCGCACGGCAAATTTCAGCATCTTTATTGTTACGTAGGATAAGAACGAAATGTGCATTAGTTTCTGAAGGAAGATTTTCAATGGAGAACCTAAGACCGACACTAGTAATGCGTGCACTGGATTTAATCTTCCATTTGATACTCTTCGTTTCTGAGATAGAAACCTTTAAGTCACCCTTAGCGAGGGTGTTGGTAGTTTCAGCACCAGAAGGCATAATATAGTACTGTTGTCCCATACGAGACATAGACTGAGCACGCTTACGTTGCTCTTTTGTACCATCAAGACGAGCATTCCATAAGTATGGTGACTCGCCTTCTTTCTTTTCAAAGTCGTCAGCAGTGGTGTTAATACCAGCAAGGGCGGCTACGATTGAGCCACCGATTTTACGCTGGTAATAGCGTGTAGGCCACTTAGAAGTCCTAGCATAAGCCTGGTTAGGCCTCTGGTACCATTTACTTTTTACATAGGATTCTCGTCTTGCCATTAATATACTCCAGCATCTGCCCACCCATTGACGAATACTGGTTCGTCATTCATAGCCTGAAGGGCGAGCTTATTAGCGATATCCACAACAAGTTTATCGAAGTCTTGATAGCGAGATGAAGCAGCAGACAAGTCGGTCTGTTCTTTGTTGATGATAATTGTTACCAATTGAACAACGGCCTCAGCAAAGCTAGAACTAATTGGGAGGTAATACTTAGAAGCACCACCAGCAGCCTCTACATCTTCTTTACTGATGTAAGCAGGGATGATATAGAACATAGCATCAATACCTACAAGGCGGTCTAGAGGGCGGTCAAAGATAATAGTGGTTTTTCCCATATAGTTTTCAATTGTGTAGCTACAAGGAAGTCCAGGGCAGTTCTGCTCTGGGAATTTGTAGCAACCGAAGAAGTCTTCTGGTCTTACATAGCATGGAGTGATGTCTTTATAACATTCCATCTCCATGAAATTCATTCTTTCTTTGCCTACAACTTCGCCGGGGATTTCAAGTGTCCAGCGTGCAGCAGGTTTTCCATCAGCATTTACAGTCGCTAACTCTGCCGAATATTTAAGCTTAAAAAGCCTTTGTAAATCCTCTTCCATAGCCAGCAAGTGTAAAGCAGAGTTAACTGCTGACAATAAGAAGGAGTCAGTGTAAAGGTCAGCATCATCGGATAGCTGAGTCCTTACAGTATCAAAGATTAGTTGCAATGGGGTTCCCGAATGCATCCTCTCCTCCTTTCAATCTACAGTGATTAGGTTTAATTTTGCGTGCTTTATTGCACTCGTCGTAGTAATTAACGAGACCACATTTATTAGGAGCTTCTGGTGGGCAAGAGAGTGGGTTCCACTGTCTTACCGTAGGAATCTCATATGGGTGCTCTTCATTACAACAGTCATTACTTTCTAGGTTATTATCGAATGCGAATGGGTCATCAGGAGCCGTAGCCATCAATGTGGTATTTGGAGTCCAGTATTCCCTATCCTTACGATAGAAGGTCTTTCTATGCCCTCTGAGACCGCATATAAGCACGTCTGAGGCGCAGTTAGGCTCTTCATGGTATACTTCCTCAATCTCACCACTAGGACCGCTTGTAAAGCCGTCTGTGACCTTCTCAAGTGTATTCCAGGAGAAGGTTAAATCGACACTATCATCCTTCTCACGCCACCCACAGTCGCCACGCATCAAGCGCTTGTGCGGGTAGAACGAGCCAGATAGAAGCGATAATTGTGGACAACCTAAGTAATCCATATAACGGAATACTAACGGAGTAAGGTTCTTACCCATGGCAACAGAAAGCACAATTCCATCGTCGGTCTGACGATGTACCATGTTGTATCTCCCTCCGTTGTTTCCTGCTGCTACAATCATGGTTGTCTCCTTAGATTAAGGTTATATTGATAGCGATAGTAAGTTGGTCGATAACTGAGAAGAGAGGCTGTACAATACCTGCACCTGGTTTTGCTGAGATAACTTCACCAGCATTGTCCTGTGAGAGGTAATAAGTTTTGCCTACTTCATACATATGTGGACGGTCGAAGGTATAGAAACCACCGTTCATAATGATGGTCTTTGAATCATCACCAGTGACAGCAAGAGCTTGTGCAGTCATACCGTCAACAGCTTTAGCATCAATGATTCCAGAAAGACCGCTTGAGAAGCGTACTGGTTTAACTTGTGCTGATTCAATTGGCGTAGGTTCGCCAATAGTATATTTCATGGTGCTGAGAGTGCCGCCTAAGAAATAGGAAGCTGGGATGCGCCAAGATTGGTATTCTTTGTTTGATCCACCAATAAGGTCTAAATCGTCAGGGACATTAGTAACATCAAGTAGTGGTAAAGCAGTCCAAGAGCGAACTTCTGTCGTTTCAGGAGTCTGAATCTTGGCAGCATTTACTGCTCCAGTTGGAGTTACCACTCCCCTTCCGCATGATTTACAACTCATAATATTAAATTTCTCCTTTCTTTCATAAAACTATCTAATAATATTAGAGGTCAATCTGAGCCAATTTTGTACTGGTTTTTCCATGTTCCACTAGTTCTTCTGCTTGGTGGGTTACCAGTACCAGTACCACCATCAGCAGTTTTCATCTCTACCCAAGAGCCCCCGCTTCGTAAGTGACATTTACCACTAGAACGGTTTGTAGATTTCCACGCACCACCAGTCAACACTGCACCAGGTCTGTAGTCAACTTCAATATGGACTGGAACCTGTGATGATTCTGAGTAGACATCGTTAGGAAATGCCCAAGGGTATTCAGCGTCTGGTGCTGGTGGCAAGTTAGCACCACATACCACTCTAAGTTCACCAGACTTGGTGAGTTGGACGCCAGGGAAACCATTACAGAAGTTCTCCATCATCCTTTTAACATTGGTACCAGTCTGATAAGTGTAACTGCTACACGGTCCTAACACAGCCTCTTTCGCCGTATAAAGCGTGGTCCAGCTTCCACCGTCTGGTTTATATTGTACTTTCCACTCTACTCGATATCTATCCATATCTGTAGAAGCCGATGAACAAATCCACCAGTTAGTCGTATTCGTGCTATAACTTTCTTCTGTCAACGTAAGCCAACCAGAGCTATCAACATTCCAGCGAGCGTTCAAGTTAGAATACTGAGCACCACGAGTATAGGCACCACCGCCGTTGTAGTCGACTGATTCAATGTAGAGTGTGATATTTCCTGAAGCCATTTTTTCTCCTTTCTTTTATACCATTTGGAAATCGACGATATACGGTGAAGACCATCTTCCAGATGAAGTAATAACTTCACCGACTTTCATCTCATCATATGTGCGAGGGGCATTAAACGTTATAGTACCAGCACTAGCATTCCAAGTCATGCTATAATAGGTCTCCATATTAGTGTTGTCAGTTCTTCTTACCCTTGAGATAGCACCGTTTCCATCAACTTCAATACTTAAAAACATCAAAGGTGCGTAACGGCTCCAGATAACTAATGACGTATAGGCCCACTGCATGCCGCTACGGATTGTAATTTGGAATTTCTTGGTTGAAGCAGACCCAGTATTAAGGGTTGAGGTCCATTTAATCGTAGGTAAAGCAATTTTATTGGTCGGGATTGAGAAATTAGCAATTTGATTTGCTGCGTCCATCGTGCCAGTTAAGTCAGTGAATGCAGTTGGCGTGGCAATGCTATTCACATAACTTGCACTATAAACATCAGTCGTACTCGTAGAGTATGACGACACTACATTAGCATCCACCATACCATCGTCAGAGAATTTGATGATGTATTTAACAGTAAGATATGGCTGGACGATATTTTGAGTACTCGAAAGTTGAGAGTTAGTACCAGGCGAAGCATCTCCAGTATTTCCACCAATAGGGTGCGTGTGCCCACCACCACCACCAGTGTTCTCTGTGTTGCCATTTCCGGAATCGTGCCACTGATAACCTTTACTACCTCCGTTATCGTTTGACGCGCCACCCCTACCACCAGCAGATGTTCTACGTCCGTGTGAGTGCGATGGCATTTCGGCAATAGTCAAGGTGTGGCTACCAGTATTTGCTGGAAGTGAGTGGTTATGGCTATTAACAGTGTGCGAGTGAGAGAGATTGACTGTCTTAGAGCCACCAGTTTCACCGAGAGTATCAAATGAAGTATCGTTAGCATCTTGACCGACAGCAACTTTACCTTTAAGGTTTGGAAGATTAAATGTTGTAGAACCATCACCAGTACCATAAGTTGTGCCAATTACAGCAAACAGGTCTGCATAAGTAGTCCTACTTACTGCTTGTCCATTACATTCCAAATAATTACTAGGAATAGTAGCGCCAGAGAACGGTAAAATTGTACCAATTGGACATCCAGCACCAGGGTCACCTTTATCCCCCTTAGGGATGCCGAAATCAAATACTGCAGCGCTTGATGTTCCACTGTTGGTCACGGTTGCAGATGAGCCCTCTGGAAGGGTCGCAGTAGTGCCAACAATAATTGTAGCAGCTTGTCCTGTAGCTCCAGTAGGTCCTTGAGGGCCTTGTGGACCTGTAGCACCAGTAGCGCCAGTAGGACCTTGAGGGCCAGTAGGAAGCACGAGGTTAAGTACTTGATTAGGAGACGTGCCTGTAATCGTAGCATCAGCAGTAGTACCGCCAGAAACAGTTCCAATTGAAAGCGTATTGCTTGGACCTGCAGGGCCAGTCGGTCCCATAATACCCTGAGGACCCTGTGGGCCTTGCATACCCTGAGCACCAGAAAGGTCAGAGATGTAAGTATAATCAACAGCATCACGGACATAAAGCTTTGCGTTATCTGGGTCTGACGGGTCAGATGCAATCATTACAAAGTTACCTTCAGGAACATTAGCTTTGTCAGCTTCCATGGCTGCAATTGAAGGGTATGTAGCATAGATTGAGAAATCTTTACCTGCAGGACCAACAGGACCTTGAGGCCCAGTAGGACCCATAGGACCTTGAGGTCCAGTATCACCAGTTAAGCCTGTAGGGCCCTGAGGGCCAGCAGGACCAGGGCTACCTTGAGGTCCCTGGTCTCCTTTATCTCCCTTATCACCTTTGTCTCCCTTAGGGAGCACCAATGAGAGAACCTGCGCAGGAGAAGTACCAGTAATAGTTGCTGACGCGGTAGCACCACTAGTTACAGTACCGATAGAAAGGACGTTAGCAGGGCCAGGAGGTCCTGGGTCACCTTTTGGTCCAGGAACACCCTGACAATCCCCACCAACTCCATTGCGTAGCATCTTGGAATGTTTATCAACATCTCTCTCAATTTTAGAGAGACGCATAGCAAGTTGTTCTGGGTAATTTAAGAGTCTTCTATCAATCATTTCTTACGTCCCCTATTCTTCTTTTTAGATTCAACTCTGAGGTTGCTAGAACGGTTATCCAGAGGATTCTGATTTCTGTGGTCTACATCTTTCCCCCTGAGAGCAGCTTTGCCACGAGAAGCAATAAGACGCCTTCTAGCAGCATTGCGAGAAGCTCGTCTACGAATTTGTTCTGGGGAGGATTCGTATTTTTTGTCATAAGAATAATCTCTACCAGTTGCCTTGTTAGAGCCCTTTCTTTTGTTCTTACCTACAATATGATTTCTTGCCATATTTCTCCTTACCACTTCTTATAAACTTCTTTTGCTACATTGTTGACACCGACATAGACTTTCTTAATTGTTTTGGCTACGCCGTTAACTCCAACATAACCGCCTTTAATATTTTTAGCAATGCCGCCAACACCTACATAACATTTGTTATCACGTGGGGTTGTAAATGTTACTGATGTAGCAGAACTATCGCCAGCAGCAGTCTGAACTCGGAATTGATATGTCTGGGTAGTGTCGTCAGGAAGATTCGTCAATGTGAATGTCTTTGTTGTACCTTCAACATTACTTAGTCCAGTTGAAGTCCACGCTCCTCCATTAACCCTATACTGTGCGCTAGTAGTAAGTGCACCACCACCAGAAGCGAACACGAGGCTTACAGTAGCCGTATGAGGCGTCATAGAAGTGACTGTAGCTGATGTAAGGCCATTAGGTTTGGTGTAGCCGCTGAAGCTCTTAACTCCAGAGTTACCAGCAGTAGTGTGAACACGGAAGTAACGGGTGTATAAAGAGTTAGCAGTAAGACCAGACAATGTATAAGTTTTTGTCGTGCCTTGGACGTCAGTAAGGCTTGTATTTGACCAGTTAGAGTTGTCTGGACTAATCTGAGCCGTTGTAGTGAGAGCAGAGCCAGATGAATTAAACACCAATGTGAGAACTGAACTTGAAGTAGTTACTGAGCCAGCAGTGATTGATGAGATGCCTGCAGGATACGTAGTCGCACTTTTTACACCAGATGTCGTGCTACCAGCAGAGTTACTTGCTTTAACAACATAGTAATAAGTGGTGTTAGCAGTTCTCTGGTCGTTGCCAAATGTCCATGAACCAGTTGAGGTCTTAGTCTGAAGAAGACTGGTCGGATTATTTGTGGTGCCATTGTAAAGTGATACTGAGCCAGTTGGGTTACCTAGGTCAGAGATGCTCCAAGCAACATTGATAAGGCTCGCTGAGTTAGAAGATGGGGAACACGAAGGAGTTGCTGGAGCTGTAGCCTGGGATGGAATAATAACAGTGCCAGAGCCAGAAAGAGTAGCCCCACTGCCTTTCGTAATGCTCCAGTTATAAGTACCGCCAGTAATTGACACTGAGTAGCCTGATGCAGAACCCAAATTGACCCAGCTGGTACTTACGTATCCAGGGTCGCCATATGGTGCATTTTTTGTAGTGCCATTAAATGTGATTTTACAGTTTGGGTCACTCCACCCATAACTACCATAAGAACCGTTACGTTTGAACTGCATTGTACAAGTAGCGGAAGTACCACTGTAATCGACCTTGATGCGGACATCATTGTATCCGCTTGTAGAAGGGTCACTATATACTGTTGCCATAATTATGCCTCGTATACGATTATAAAGTCACCAGTAGTAAGCACGCCACCAGCTCCTGGGTCAGTATCAGTCACAGTAAATGTAGGCACTGCAGGAGTTCCTGAAAGGTCTGAATAGGCACCAGTAGTAGCAACAGTTGCTAGATTAGGAGTGCCAGAAAGGTCTGAGTAGAGTCCTGATGTAGCAACAGCAGAAAGGCTAGAAGAATCAGCCTTGCCAGCGATGTTAGTTGTGTTAGTGCCAACAGTGTTCACTAATGAGCTCCAACCGTTTACTGACATTTGTCCACTGCCATCAACAGAAATCATTCCGGCAGTACTTGCTTCACCTTGGACGATACCTTTTGATGTGTTTGTAGCAGTATTAACTGTAACTTGAGCTGTATTAGTAGCAGCGTACCAAGTTGCTGTATTGGTATAGTATGTCCAAACCTTTTGGTTATCAGGGTCGTTAATCTTAGCACCGTTAATAACGGTTGTAAGACTTGTAGCAGCTTGCCAAGCAGTAGTGAGTTCTGACTGTGTAGGGTTTGCAGAAAGACCTGTTACAGAAACAGCACCAGAAAGAATAGCATCAATATTGGCTGCATTAGTCTGTACTGTTCCGTAGGTTGCTGCGTCCATGATACCTGAGACTCCTTCAGCAGCGATAGGAAGCATTACCGAAGTAGTTGCAGTATCACCAGTACTAGGATTGATTGTAGTGTATCCTAATGATACAGAACTTGCTGTAGAGGTATCAGAAACCCCAGTCACATATGCCCCGTTTAGGCGAGAGACTGTGGTCGAAGCGGCATCAGTGAAGTCATTTGCACTTAAGCCTTTTCCAGATTCTTTGTCAACTTTGCCAGCAGCTACAGAATCCGTGTAGTCTTTAGAAGCTTGAAGGGTAAGAGCGTCGTGAGCATCAACATATTCTTGTTCGACTCCTCCGCCGCCTCCACCTCCAGCACCTTGCTGGGCTTCAAATTTAATTGTACTCATTTTACTCCTTTCTCATTTTCATTAATCGCAAGAAGGATGTCATCAGGGAGTTTGAAATTATGTTTCTTACCCCACTTGTTCATTTCCATTGTCATATACCAGTCACCTTTATACTTAATAAAGTATTCCCTAGCAATCTTGAGGATGGTGTCTAAATTGTTAGGTTCATTCTGGAGGAATTGATTTAATTGTGTTCTGAGAGCGTCTCTCTTCGCGTCTAAGGCCATTTCCTTTAATTCGTGTAGGTCTGTATTATATTGAGCCAGAACGGGCTCTAAGCGCCTCTCATGAGCTTCTAGGGCCTGTTTTTGACGCTCCTCCGAACGATTAATTAAATATCCAACATACAGTATGGTGACAGCAGCACCAGCCACAAATGTAATAGTGGTGCCTGGGGCAAATCCAAAGCTTTGCACCAAGAATGCCGCAACGGCAGTAGCAAAGGCTATTACCCCCAAGATGTAGCCTTTGCTTTCTTTGATATCATCAATTACCGTTCTTGCCATCGTTACCACCTTTGCGTCCAAGTATAGCTCGGGTTATCTGGGTCCGTAGTATCAATTGCTGTAAGTTGGTAAGTATGCATTGCAGTCGTGTCGGTGTAAAGTTGTCCAAGTACACCAGCAGTTGCAGTGGTAGGAGCAGTAGCTGAGAGAGTATTGCCTACTCTATCTACATACGCCTTACAGGCATATTCATTATCATTAGTCGGCATAGTTGGAGTATTGTAATACTGCGAAAGGATTGGCCTAAATCGTGCTGAAGTCTCAGACAAGGTAAAAACGGTATTGCCAGACCATATACTGCCGTTTTTCATTATCGACATAAAGCTAAATCCGCCAGCAGAGGACATTATCATCGACGCGCCACGATTACCATTATCAGGTTTGTACTCTACGGAGAATGAACTTGGAGATGTTTTCCCGGTGATATTGCCATCGACAACACCATTCGCTACGCTCTGTCCCCAGAAGGTAGTGTTTAGGTCAATACCACCACTTACTGTGTCCCAAGTGCCATCAGCTTTGAGGAATTTACCAGCATCAGTTGTCACAGGAGCAGGTACAAGACCAGCAGTGCCGTCGGTATTCCCGTCTGTACCAGTGAAATTAGTGTAAGTGGTATCTGGGGTCACAGCCCAAGTGCCATCTGCTTTCAAGAATTTGCTAGAGTCAGCAGCAGCAGGAGCAGGAACAAGGCCAATAACACCAGCATCGACGCCGTCAGTGCCCACAAAGGCATCATAAGTAGTATCAATTGCTGAGATTTCATTATTAGCATCAATAGTGATGTTAGCACCAGCGGTTAAGGCACCTTGAAATGGACCTAATGTACCGATAAGAGTAAATGTCTCAGTAGAAGTGCTCCAGCGGTAATATGAAGTCTTGTTGTCTTCAGTTTCATCAACAAGAACCTTGATGATATCGTTATCGCCAAGAGTTGACGTGTCGTAAGCTTCAAGGTCAGCATGTGTGCCGACGATGTCTTTAACGTCAGATGCAGCCACAATAGTGTCAATTTCGCCTTGTAAGACCGATACAGCATTGTCTACGTATGATTCAGTAGCAACATTTCCTTCAGCTTCAGTATCATCAGTTTTGACGAATTGAAGCACATGGCTTACACCTGGAAGCGGTGGTGTATCGAAATAGGTGGTAAGTGTCATACCGTCATCAGAGATTGAATAGTATGTAGCATTGTCATCATTTCTGTACACCTGACCATTAAAGAGGACATAGTGGGTATCAATGTCATAACACTTCTGAGGAAGAGTAAAGGTTTGTCTTTCGCCGTCAACTTGGTCGGTGAGGTCAAAAGTGATGTTCTTCGGGACTTGTGTTGGTTTTAATCTTGTAGTCTTAATCATAAGCCTCTCCTATTTAAAGTTAACGTCATTATTTTCGACAGAACCACTGGTGTAAATACCAGGTCCATCTGTATCGCTCGGAGCATCCTGTGTCGACATCACAGAGATATTACCCATTGCAAACTTCCAGCCCTTGGTATCAATCATACCGTAAGGGATTGGGAGCCAGCTGTAGAGCATATCAACACGACCGTTGACCATATTGATGAGACCTGTAATGGTATCAAGGTCAAGGTTGTCGACGATGTTCTCAAGATTTATTACACGCTGTTTGAGATTGTAAATATCATTTTCAGCATCGCTCATACGAATCTTGAGGAGTCTGATTTCTTCAGTGTTCTGCTCCACTTGGTCTTTAAGACCAGTGTAAATCTTAGTAAGCCAGTTAATCTGGTCTACAAGATTGTTGAGCCATCGAGTGAAAGCTCTGAGGTCACACTCGATGGTATTTTGGTCAATGTATGGTAATTCAGTATTAGTACTATTCATTATACCTGTTCTCCTTTCGTTGTCCTCACGAAGACATGGAGTGCGTGGAGACGAGATGAACCCTGAGTATCGGTTGATGGCTTAAGGTTCGTGTTAATGTCTCTACACTCAACATTGTGATGAAGGAAGAGCTTCTGGCCTTTAGGAACGATGAATGTACGGCTCACTTGCCACTCCCAAGAGCCCCAAGGGATTAAGTTACAGCCTTGTACCACAATTGCCTTTGAATATGTATCAGACATTGTTGGCGTTGAAGAGCTGCTTGTAGGAACAACAATTGATTTGTAATTTCTGCGACCTGCTAGGCCGTCAGAAGAGTGGTTCTGAATACCGTAAGCATACTGAACCGTAACTTCAAGGTCAGTCTTACCGAACATAGGAATCTTCTGGTCAAGCTGAAGGTCAATAACTTCAGAGAAGCTACCGTATGAGAACGGCCAGTCAGGGTCATCAGGCCATGAGTCACGAAGTGCATATTCCCAAGTCTTTGATGTAGCAAAGAGATTACATTCCTCGATACAACCACAATCGTTCTTCTTGAGAACTTTGAAGTAACCGTTATTATCTGGTTCCATCACACAATCACCAGCATCAGGGATATGATAATTTACCCATTTGCCGTGTTTTGGGTTAGCAGGGTCTTGGTCACAGTCAGGGTCGAACACTAGGATATCGCATGGGTTTGCTTCACCGTAGTTGTAGACATCCTTGAGACATTGGATAGAACCAAGGCTAAGGAAGTCACATACCCAGAACTTGTATTCCTCTCCACATTCATTGATGTAGAGCATATAACCACTGTTCTCGACATCATCAGTAGTTTGTGGGACTAGTTTTAACTCAGTACAAGTCTCATGTACTTTGAGCCATGCACAGAGGTCAAGTGGGGTTAATTCAGTGCCGTCAGCACAGCGACCACGAAGATAGCAGCCATCGAAACCCCATCGTAGGCAGCTATTGTTGCAACAGCTTTGTGCACATGCTTTTTCGCAAGGGTCGCAACCTCCACAAGCGCTCATTATTCAGCTCCGTATTCGTACATTACTTCAACACGGTCGTTAGGCATCAATTGGTAGAAGTTAAAGTGGATTACATTCTCATTGATGGTGTAATCGTATTCATTGCCTTCACGCTGTTTGACACCGTTAAGGAAGACTAGGAGTGAGTTATCGTGGAATGGAACATGAGCTAAGCCGATGTTGTTATTATCTTGTACACCATCGAACCACTCGTCTGCACCGATGCGTCCATTGAGGAAGCCTGCAGATTCCACAGCAGTGTAAGCAACACAGTTGTTGCCTGGGATATGATAATTCTCGTGGACAATATTGCCGTAGAGATAGACACGATGATTTGCATCGTCTAAAACAGCAGCACAAATTCCCATTGGTGCTGGAGCACACTTTCCCTTGCATTTACAAGCTCCTGGCTTGCCTTTGCATACAGGACATGGATGAGCGATAGCCTTTACAGGTGCACCCACATAAGTGTGTTTAGGGAAGTCTGATTGAAAACCTGGCATCATATTAGAGTTCCTCCTGTGGGTTAACTAGGTCAACCGTACGATAATTTTTATTGAAGTCAAAGATGAACATCTTATTCTGAACAAAGTCGAATACCACTGTATTTCTGTATGTCGCCATTGTTGCAGGGTCATAGTTATCTTTGTATAAAGGTAATCTCGCTACTGGAAGCGAGTTTAAGACGCAGCCACCTGTCGGGACAGACACATGGTATACAGTGTTTTCATCTCTCACTTCAACATAGTAGCCTGGGAAGTCTTTAGTGACATCTTTACCGTCTTTGAAACGGGTATCTACTACGGTGTGAGGGATAGGAAGGATAGGGGCCGCCGCATTACAAGAACATTTATCCATTAAATTTCCTTTCTTAGATGTTAAGGTGGGAGAGGCTTTTACACCTCTCCCTTAGAGATTAAGCTTGCTCAGTAGTACAGAAGTCTACGAGGAATGTCTCTTCTGGGTAGATGAGTTTATCACCACCAGCCCAGATTTCAACCATAGATTCAACAGGGTTGTTGACGGTTGCTGGGAAGATTCTCTTGTCCATGATTTGGATAGTCTTAGTCCAGAATGAACGGCGAGAAGCGATAATCATACGGATTGTGTCGTAGGTCTTGCCTGCGTCAGTATCAGTATATGAGCCTTCCCATGGGTTGAAGTTAACACCGTTTGGAGTACCGTTGTGCATTGCAACATCATCTGGAGCAATGAGAACAGTAATACCACGCCAGCGTGGAAGTGATGGTAATACATCGAAGCTTCCGAATGCTGATTGGTCAACGTTAATCCAGTCTTGGCGAATACCAGTGGTATCGTAGCTAAGAGCTTGGCTGAAGTCTTGCTCAATCTCGAGAGCTAGGTCTGGGTGGATTGTAATCAAGAAGTCAGATTTGAAGCGTGGACCGAATGCACGGCGCATGTAGTTAAAGACGTTAGAAGCAACAGTGTAGAATGAATCTGTTGAAGCAGCGTCGATAACAAGGTGGTTAGTTGCACCAACTTTAGCGACCATCGATGGGATAAGGACAGGAGATGCAGAATCAATGATTTGATTTGCAAGTGATGCCCATGCATCGAGAGCACGGCGATATGCAACAGCTTGAAGGCTTTCAGCATAGTTTTCTTCAACTTGGCCAGGATAGAAACGAACGTTCTTAACACAGAGGTCAGCACGGATTGAATACTCGAACTTAAAGTCGACATCGACAGTTTCGTATTCATCGAGTGGGCCTGGGCCTGGGATTTCACAGTTAAGGTCTAACTGCTTTGGACATTCTTTACCATCAATGTAGGTAAGTTCAGCGACACGAACTCTTTCAAGTGGGTTCATCCATTTCTTGAAGGTAATACGTGCAGAATGTGATTTGCTGAGGTTGTTCATCCATCCGTCATCAACTGGAGCGTTGAAAGCGGAGATGAGGAGATTCTGTTGGAACTTGTGTTCGAGAATCTCTGGGGTCCAAACTTGGCGCATCAATTCATAGATGGCGTTTGGGCCAACGACACCGTCAGGAGTCGTTTGTGCATTTGGAGTACCTGTATAAGCGAGGTCAAATGCAGTAGCTTCGTAACCTAATTTACCAGTGGTAATGTTTGAAGGTTCGAAGTCAGGCGTATAAGCACCGAAGTTCTTTAATGCCATTTGATTTCTCCTATTAATTTATTAGTTGTGAAATTGCAATCTTACAACTAATCCATAGGGAGATTATTTAGCGTCCAATTGTTCCTTGCGGAGGAATGCTACAGCTTCTTGGTAACGTTGGTTCTGGGTATTTCCAGAAAGAACGATTGCATGCGCCATATCATGGTTCATAGCACCAGACATGTTCATACCAGGCTGAGCATTGTACATTGGAGCGTTCTTAGGGTCAGGTTGACTATACTTCTGCTTAAACTCGCGTAATTCACGAAGTTCTTGAGCAGCTGCGTTCTTACCAGCAAGGTAGTCATAGACAGCCTTTTTGTCGATACCCTTAGATGTAAAGTATCCAAGTTGACGTAACTCTCGGAAGAGAGAACCATCTTGAGCACTTTCACTAAGCTCTTTGAAGTCAGTAGTGACCATTCTTGCTAAATCGAATAAGTCATTGTCGCTGACACCAATCTTTGCTTCCGTCTCCTGTGGCTGAGGAGCGGTGGTCTGTGGAGCAGGTTGTTGTGGTTCCTGAATTGGTTCAGATGTATCCTTACCCTGTGATTCTAAACGGGCAAGTAACTGTTCTTTTTCAAGAGACATTCTGCTTACTGACTCTTTTTGTTTCATACCTGCTTCGGCTACCTTGACGAGTTCAGGTGTTACATTCGCACCTTCCAAGCCAAGACCTTTGAGATATGACTTTACAGAGTCACTCACTTCGACCGATGGGTTTGCAGGTTGTTGTTCCGGTGCTGATTGCGCTGCACTGCCGGGTGTAGCGGTAGAATCAACAGGAGCAACTTCTGGTTTGCCTTCTTGTGGCATAGATTTCTCCTTTGAATTGTTTAGTTGCTAGAGATGCTATTAGCATCTTAACTTCAAAATAGAATGTAAAAATAAAACAAGTCAAACAAAAAACCCCGAAGGGTTTTCTGCAGGAATTAAGATAGATTTCTGAGGGAGGTCAATGACTCAGAGTCTCACTCCCTCAAAGCAATTGTAACATACTATTTATTTTTTACAGAAGCCCAAGCAGCGATGAGGTCATCAGTAATACGCTTACACTTGCCAACAGAAACAGCCATGCCCACAGCGGACCCATTTTCCGCTTGTGTAGTAGCATCGTCAAGAGCGTTGTTAAGCTCAGATAAATACCTATCAATGACATCACCAAGAGGCAAAACGGTAGCAATCTTGTCATAATCTTCTTCCTTCATATTAATATTTCCTTCCTTCTTTTACAATTTGTTGGTTATACCCAGCAAACCTTTCCATATCAAGAGCCATAGTAGCGATACAGCGACACATCACAGAATCATCGTGGTGCCCTGCAGTGGCAGCGGCTCTGTACTGACCACTAGGAGTTTTTTCATATGTGAAATAGTTAGCTTGCTCGCAGAATGTAGGGTCAAAGTCTTCATAGTACCCGTTAGCGATAAGGAACTTAAGACGAGCAATCATCTCGTTCTTAACACCAGGAGTAGTATAAACACCTACGTTATTATACCCAGAGATTTTAGCAGCATCAGTGAAGATATTAGTGTACTGACAGACTTCTGTAAGCCATTTAATCATAAGCTGACCTGTATTGCGTTCTGGTACCACTAGGGCTTCGTTGTATCGGTTCCCAACGTCTGTGATAAGCTCAGCGAAATCATTTTGTGAGATAGTCCCGTTCCAGGCACACACTGCCTTAACCTTAGAATCTGAGACGTCCCAAACAACGAGTGCTGAGTCATCTCCTTTGATTTCTCCATCAGCAGGGTCCACTCCCATGATGTAAGTGTGTCCTCGTACTGGTGCTTCATATTCCTTAATGCTTCCATCATCAACGTACCTAAAGTCTGTGAGTCCATTCGAGGTGAATACATCCAGACGCTTGAAATCTCTTTCTCGCCATTCGTTAATCTTAATAGCATCAAAGATTGGTGACCCAGATGCTCTAAATGACTCTTCAGCGACAGTTGGGTAGTTCTCAAACATATACTTCCAGTCTCTTTTGGCGTCTTCCCTCCAGACTGTGTCGTACCACGCTGCTTTCCTAAGCCATTTGTCAGCCGGGATACCAGCCTTCTTAAACTCGCTAAACAAGAAGTAATCATAATCACTAAGTCCTTCCATAGTCTTATATTTGCCATATGGCTCTGCCTCGTACTCATCCATGATGTACCAAGGTAAGAAGATGTATACCCAGCTGTTATCGTCTCTCTGAGCCTCTTTAGAGAGGTCATACGCATGGTTCATACCTTTAGCCGTAAAGAGAACAATGCGAGCGGTATTACCTGACATAGCAGGGAGAATACCAGACTCAAGCGTGAAGGGGTCTACGTACTTAGCGTACTCATCTTCAATCAACAGGTGAATAGTACGACCGTGACCAGAGCCTCTAGTACCTGAAGGCATATACCTGAGACGGTTATCTAGGATATTGCCCTCGAATTCATTGAAGTCAACATAGTTAGCAGTAGAGGTCATGTTAGCCATCAGGTCAGGATGAGTACCCTGGAGCAAAGGAATTAACTTACGGTCTTTCAACTCGTCACATTCCTCTTCCGTAGGCATCACATGAAGAGCGTTAAGGTTCTTAGTCTTCGTCATAAAGTACTGTTCTAGCTTCAGGAAAAGCGTTGTAATACCCATCTGACGAGACTTGTGGATAAGCACCTTAATTGAAGGGCAAGGTACTTTTTTCATAATAGGGTCTAAAGCCTTGAGGATTTCCTTAGCTACAATCCTTTGAGCATTATTAAGTACAAATGTTACTGGCGAACCGTTCTTATCGAGGAGGATACTCTGCTTACAGAACTCCTCGAAGTCGGTCATACACTTAGAGAACTCATCGTCTGAGAGTGGTTCCCAGTGTTCATAGACTGGCTCGATACGGTTAGCCGCTCTCGCCTTAGTCATGTTATTCTTCCTTACCGACTGATGCTAATAGTTGTTGTTTGATGTCTTCTGGTACATCCTTCTTACTGACGAGGACTCTACGGCCGTCTTCGTTCTCACGATAGAACATAGGACCCTTTTTACCATAGACCATCTTATACTTGCCTAGAATGGCTTCTAGAGGCTCATCAGAGTCAATCTCCTCTGCTAAGGTCTCTTCTGCGGCTGCAGCTCTAATATCGTCTAGGAGAGCGTTGTGAGCCTCTTCTACGCTTTTATCAACAGTCTGAATCTCTGCTGGCTTAGTAGGCTCTTGCTGTGCTTGTATACCTGCACCATAAGCAGCCTGTTGTTGTGTTTGTTTTGCTTTGAGTTGTGATGATACTGCTTTGAAGGTAGCTAACTGGGTGTTGAACTTCTTCAAAATAAATTGAGCCTCTTCCATACGGGAGGCAACAAACTCATGAAATTTAATAACATCATTGATGTCACGGATATGATACTTGCGCAAGTCGATGCTTGCAAAGCTTTTCGGGTCATATACTGGTAACATTAATTTCTCCTTTATTATTTGTTACCATCATAATACCATAACAATTGGCAATAGCAAAAATTATTTACATAAGTACAAAACAACAGCAGCGATAACAATGCCTAGAAAAAGCTTCTCCATAAAAGAAGCTACATATGGTGGGGTTGACCTATGCATACGATGGCCAGAGTTAATCCAGTTCTTTTGATAATTTAAATTAAAGCCTTTTTTCATTTCTTAATTCCTTCCTGCCCAACGGTAGTTGAGCTATTTCCTTAGTCCCTATTGTAGCAGATGGGACCCATCGTGTCAAGAAACTCTGCGAGAGACGGTTAAGAAAGTATGCGAGTGGTAGTATATAAACCCTCTCCTTTGCGCTCATAAATTCGCTTAAGTCGGTAGGGAAACTAGAGTAACGGGGGGCTCTGGGGTATGAATCCTTGGAGAGTAAACAGAGCGCCTTCGGCGCTTGTGGGAAGGCAATATCATTTAATAAAGAAAGGATAATCAAATGATATTCAGTACTAAGACAGCGTACGAGGCTTACAAGAAAGACTTTGAAGATGAGTACGGAGAAATGGCTGACGAGATGTGGGAACGTCTCCATGGTGATGAAGACATCATCATCATTTATCAAGATTGGTAACTGCATAGCCCCTTCGGGGGCTTGTGCAAAAGTAGGGGGGGGGAAGAAAGGATTAATATGAAACATTACAACTTCAACAAAGCAATTCGCAGACGCCATCGCCGTCAGGCTATCGCTGAAGCAATCACCTGGATAGGTGGCATCGTCGTATTCATCACAATAGCATGGATGATGGTATGGTTTGGCTACAGTTTGTTCTGCTAAAACCGAACAAAAAGTTACAAAACCCGGCATTTTGGCTGCATTTTAGCCACTTTGTTCGGTTTTTTAGTACATCAAATGAGGATTGGGAAGCTTCGGCTTCCCTTTTCTTTTTTAAAGAAATAATAGGAATTCCCTGTCGACAGAAGGCACGACACCCCTTATGTAACAGGGGTGGAGAGGTGGTCACTATCATTGAATAGTAATCAAGATATTCAATCCTTTCAGGATTTGTAGGTAATTAACAGATGTATCATTCCTACATATGGTCATTCCTACTATTTCTTGATTACTATTCTCTTACTCATTTCTACAATATGAAGATAAACCCCAATCTAATCCCCCCGACCTTCGGTCGTTGTGTAGTGGTAACGGATAGGGATATAGATAACAAAGATAATAATTAAGAACCCTACCGGAAAGGAATAACATGAACTCAGATGCAGTTCTAATCACACCAAACCCAATTTCAACAGGCGTAGTCTTTCAAGACCGCTACGAGGGTAACTACAATGGAACAGCAACCATCACTGGTGTTGACATTGTAAACTCACAAAATAATCCATCACAGAATGGTTCGTTAGCAGTCCATATGAAAGGCATAGTTAATGGTCAGCCTGTTGAAATCGTAGATTACTACGGCAAAAAGAAAAATCCTACAACAACAGACCAAGTATTTGCACAACAGATGCTTAACAGAGCAACAGGTGCACAAAAGTCTGCTGGTGTAACAGCGTTCAATGAACCGATTGACATCAAACTTGTTCGCCAAAAAGTTTATCAAATCTTCTTTGAATTAATCGGCAAACAAGTTACTATTAGTCAATACACTAGACAAGGTTTCACAAGACCAAATATCAATTACAAATTTGATGAAGCCAGTGTAGCCCAATCGGTTCTTCCGGGTATGATTAACCCTGTGATGCTTAATCAGCAAACAGCAAATCAACCTGCAAAACTTACCGCAGAGGATTTGGCTAATATTCCACTCTAAGAGCGAGGGGCGTAAGCCCCTTTCTCTTTTTTTTCCGGTAGGGGGAAGAGTAACAATACCCACTACGCACGCCAAACCTTAATATTAATTCACTATCATAGAAAGGAAGATAATGAAGCAAACTCATCAAACCAAACAATCTAACAAATTAGACAAGACAATCAATGTAATCTTACTTATTATGCTTGGTTTAGCATTACTCTATGTAATTTCAACAGTAGTAAACGGTTACATTGATTACAGAATTGATAAATACTTCCAAGACAACCAAGTATGGTATCTACTTGAAGAAGTAATCTAATCCCAATTCAATCCCGCCCTTCGGGCGTTGGGAAATATTAACACTCTCTGTTGTCTCACTTTGGACTTCTAGAGGCAACAGAGAGGTAGGTGCTTAGTCAATAAGAGATTGACGGCAGTCAAATAGAAGTTTGACGCTTATAAACAGATATAAGACTACAAAGCAATTGTGAATTATCCCTTGCATACATCCAGCAAGGTCCTTTCAGGTATTCATAATCGTTCTCACTCATTGTTTTTCGTCTTTGTAGTCTTTTACTTGTTTATAAGTGAGGTATAAACAAGAAGTCCAGTCAAACTACTGTTTGACACAATCAATAATAATCAATCAAAAGGAGGAAAATGGCAACAAAAAAGAAAGACGCAGAAGACATTCTAGACAATTTCTTGGCTGACTTACATGAAATTGGTATGAATGATGTCTGTGTGTATGCAGTATCTGGTGATAACAACCACAATATTTCGGCTGTAAAAGGAAAGCCAGTTCGTATCACCGCATCGATTGCAATGCTTATTAAAATTCTAGCAATGGAAACAGATGAAGATTCTGTAGAAGTTGCAGAATTAATTAGAAACAATTTGGAGAAGGCAGAAAAACAATATAAACGATTGATGAAGGAAGAAGAAGACTCTATCAACGCTAAATACACTGATTAATATTGTCTATTTCGCATTCTAAGCCATTTTAAGCAAACTCAATGCTAAAAAGGTATACATTATCATCTTTGATGGTAGAGAGGCCTTACAGGGCTTCTCAGAGCCTCACAGAGCCTATTTTAGCATTGGAATTTGCTTACAATATAGTGGAGGTAAGCAAACGTATAGAAGAAGTCCACTAAAGAAAGGAAAATTCAATGCAAGCAAGGATTGACTTATCCAAGCCAACTCGCCAACAGAAATCCTGTAAGCGAGTAATCATTGAATGGATGCAACAGCATCCGGACGCATGTAGGTCCACTTCAGCACCACATATGGCAAGAGCCATGGCTGAAGGTTCAGGATTTACTCTATCAACCATTAGACAGACCATTCCAAAGATGGTCTCAGAGAATCTTCTCTATCGTAGAGGTTCTCGTCGTAGAGGTAGTTATCATATTAACTATCTTCACAAGGATATTATCAATATCCAAGAGATTCAAGCCAACAGGTCAGAAGAGGATACCAAGATGGTAGAGATGACCATGGCTAAACTCAACGAATACAAACAAAAAGGAGTTAAAGCACACCTTGATACTGAAGGTGCTGTTGTAACAAAACTCAATGCAAGTGCCGAGGATAAGGCGGTTGCTAAACCAGTTGTTGCCCATAGCAACAAAGTAGTGCATATTCCAGTAGTATCTAAAACAGATACGAAGGAAGAGGCTGAAGTAGTAGCCCCAGTCACTAT
>Ga0265299_10001691_pt1 | contig 24335 bp, 11 predicted proteins | sample AusTroGonzalo_MG_4_FD_193485 | JGI IMG/M metagenome (GOLD analysis project Ga0265299, IMG submission 193485) | Bovine rumen microbial communities from tropical cattle in Woodstock, Queensland, Australia - Gonzalo_02 | ecosystem: Host-associated > Mammals > Digestive system > Stomach > Rumen ... | reverse complement strand
ACGGCCAGAAGGCTCCCTGGGTCTCCCACCCGGACAACATCAAGAGCTTCTTCCAGACCGGTATCACCCAGAACCACATGATCTCCCTGCAGGCCCGTGGCGAAAAGTCCACGACCCGTGTTTCCCTGTCCTACCGTAACCAGACCGGTACCGTTCCGAATACGGACCAGACCCGCTACGGCGCCCAGTTCAACACGCAGATGACCCTGAACCGCTTCTTCTCCTTCGACTTCGCGGGCAACTACACCCGGACCGAGAGCGACAACCTGGTGAACCAGGGTTACCGCGGCAACAACCCGCTGAACTCCCTCGTCGCCTGGAGCGGCCGTCAGATCAACATGCAGTCCATGAAGGAAAACTGGGACCAGAAGGATGCCGCCGGCAACTACACGATGTACAACTGGAACGCCAGTTACCACATCAACCCGTACTTCAACGTCTACATGAACACGAACAGCTACCAGCGCGACCGTATGTTCGGTAAGACGTCCCTGTATTTCAACCCGCTCGACTGGCTCAAGATCGAAGGCCGCGTCGGTTTCGACTACTACAACTCCCGCATGTTCGAAAAGACCTATTTCGAACTCGATGACCCGGAGGGTGCCTTCTATTCCACCGATATCGCCAACACCGAACTGAACGCCGACCTGCTCGCTTCCGCGAACAAGACCTTCGGTGACTTCAACCTCACCGCCATCGTCGGTGCGAACTACCGCGACGCCCAGTATCTGTACGAGCAGATCGGTGCCGACGCCCTGGTCATGCCCGGCATCTACACCATTGGCAACAAGGTGGGTGACGCCGTGACCGGCATGGATCACAGCCACATCCGTTCCAACTCCGTGTACGGCAACTTCTCCCTCGGCTTCAAGAACATGCTCTACCTGGATGCTTCCGCCCGTAACGACTGGAGCTCCACCATCCGCCAGGCCTTCTTCTATCCGTCCGTGTCCCTCAGCTGGATCGTGACCGAGTCCTTCCCGGCTCTGAAGGCCAACAACGTGCTTACCTTCTGGAAGCTCCGCGGCGGTGTCGCCCAGGTCGGTTCCGCGACCAGCGCCTACCGCAACTCCTACTACTACTATTCCGCCGGCGCTTTCAACGGCGTCGCCCAGATGTACAAGAGCTACACCTATCCGAACCTCGACCTCAAGCCGGAGAAGGTGACCTCCTGGGAAATCGGTACCGAAATCGGTATGTTTGACGACCGCCTCCACCTGGATGTCGCTTACTACCAGAAGAAGACCGAGGACCAGATCCTCTCCGTCACCACCTCCAACGTCGTCGGTTTCGGTTCCATGCTCGTGAACGCCGGCCGTATCGACAACAAGGGTATCGAAATCCAGCTTTCCGCTGACATCTTCCGCAGCAACAACGGTTTCAACTGGACCAGCACCGTCAACTTCGCCCGCGACCGGAGCAAGGTTGTGGAGCTGTACGAGGGTCTGGAGAAGTACCAGATGGGTTGGACCTGGGGTTATGGCACCTTCGCCTCCGTGGGAGGCACCTGGGGTGACATCCGGGGTACCGGCCTCAACCGGGTGACCGAGCAGGATGTGAAGGACGGCAAGGCTACCGCCGACCAGGTGGGCGCCATCATCGTCAATGCTTCCGGTTCCATCGGTACCAAGAGCGACCAGGTCGTGGGTAATGTGACGCCCGACTTCCTCGCCGGCTGGCGCAACGACTTCACCTACAAGAACCTGAGCTTCGGCGCCATGCTCGACCTCCGTATCGGCGGCGACATCTGGTCCCAGACGATGAGCCACGCGATCTGCGCCGGTTTGGCCTCCATTACAGCTGACGGCGGCGTCCGTGAGCGTCCCATCGTGGCCGGTAAGGATGTGTATACCGACTACCAGTTCGTGACCCTGAAGGACGGCAAGTACGTGGTCAACGATGTCGAGACCTGCGCCGAAGACTTCTTCGAGTGGGGCGGCGGCAATGCCGGTGAATTCGCCGTGTTCAAGGGCTCCTTCCTCAAGCTGCGTGAACTGTACATGACCTATCAGCTGCCCAAGCGCTGGCTGGATAACTCCAAGGTCATCAAGCGTGCTTCCGTCTCCCTCATCGCCAACAACGTCGCGCTGCTGTGGGTGGACAAGTCCAACCACATGCGCATCGACCCGGAAACCGGCGGTGTCTCCAGTGATACCCGAGGCATGGGCTTCGAGCAGGCCTCCGTGCCGGGCTCCCGCAGCTTCGGTGTCAAGTTGAACCTTACATTCTAAACAATGGGAGGATTTGAAATGAAAAACATCTTGAAATATACCCTTCTGGCTTCTTCCCTGCTTGCGGCTTTCGCCTGCACCAAGGATTTCGAGAAGATCAACACCGACCCGGACGCCTATACGACCTCTCCGACGACCAACATGCTGGCCTATGTCCTGTCGCAGACTGCGGTCCAGATCGGCGATATCACCGGTCCTACCATCTGGGCGGGCTATATGAGCAAGCTCAGCTACATCGACCAGTATAACGACTACATCCCGACCAACAACACCTACGGCAACAAGTGGCAGCGGGTGTACTGGTCCGCGACCCAGCTGAACGACATCATCGAGCGTACCGATGAAAACGGCACCAAGAACACCCACAATGCCGCCATCGTGTACAAGAATTTCCTGCTCCTGTGGAACCTCGACAACTTCGGTGACATGCCGTATTCCGAGGCTTGGAAGGGCGCACCGGAAGCTGGCGCCATCCTCCAGTCCAAGTATGACAAGCAGGAGGACGTCTATCCTGCCTGCCTGGAAGAACTCGCCAAGGTGGCCGAGAGCTGGGCTGCCGGCCTGGGCTCCGACTCCATCGGCAGCGGTGACTTCCTCTTCGGCGGCGATGCCAAGCTGTGGCAGCGTTTCTGCAATTCCATCCGTCTGCGCTATGCCCTGCGCCTTTCCGGTGTTTGGAGTGGAGCGAAGAGCCTTGCGGAGGCCATCCTGAACAACCCGACCCAGTATCCCGTCATCGAGGAGAACAGCCAGAATGCCCTCTTCTGGTGGCAGGGTAGCGGTGACTACTTCGAGCCCTGGCGCAGCACCTTCCGTACCCGTCCGAACGACTGGTGCGTCTCCGAGATCTTCGTCAACCACCTCCTGGCTATGGAAGATCCCCGTCTGACGGTGTATGTCCAGCCTTGCCGCGACGACAATACGACCTACCGTGGCGGCGAGCACGGCATCGCTTCCCAGCAGCTTTCCAACCAGACCCGTTATTCCTTCCTGGGTGAGGCTTACATGACGGACAACAATGCCGGTTTCACTCCTTACTACAAGGCTTGTGAGACCTACTTCATGATGGCTGAGGCCGCCATGCTCGGCTGGAAGACCCCGCTTACCGCCAAGGAGGCGTATGAGAAGGGTGTCCGCCTTTCCTTTGCGGGTGAGAAGGCCATCTCCGACGCCTGGACTCCTGCCGGCCGTCAGCTTGCTGACGATGCTGCGGAGACCTATCTCGCCGGCAAGGGTGCCTGGGACAATACCAAGAACCGTATCTATTATGAGATGTGGGTGGCCCTCTACAAGGAGGTCAACGAGGCTTGGGCCCTGTACCGCCGTACCGGTGTTCCGGAGTATATCCAGACCGCTGTTTACTCCGAGGAATCCGCTGAGATTTACGCCACGTCTGGCTGCAAGGCCGGTGAGCGCCAGTATCCTGGCGACCGTTCCGACGCTTACTGGGGTGAGAACGTCCACACCGACGTCCCGTTCCGTATGCCGTACCCGAACAACCAGTTCACCTACAACAAGGCGAACGTCGAGGCCGCTTCCGCCGGCATTGTGGACTACGTTTGGGGCAAGCAGCTCTGGTGGGACAAGCGCACGGGTGTGAAGTAACAGAAGACCCGTACCGGATATTTTAAGGAGGGAGGCCCTTGCCGGGCCGCCCTCCTTTTGTTTTGTCGCGTTTTTTGCGTAATATTGTATCGACCTAACGCTAATGACATCAATATGAAACGAATGATTCCCCTCTTCTCTGCCATCCTTCTGCTGGCTGGCGCCTTCTCCCTGGAAGCGCAGGAAAAGCCTGTGCCGGTTTCCGATTCCCTGTACCGCAGCCTGGCGGCGACCCCGCCCATGGGCTGGAACAGCTGGAACAAGTTCGGCTGCAACGTGAGCGAGAAGCTCATCAAGGAGATGGCCGACGCCATGGCCGCCTCCGGGATGGCCGATGCGGGCTACGAGTACATCGTCATTGACGATTGCTGGCAGGTGGACCGCGATGCCGACGGGAACATTGTGGCCGATCCGGAACGCTTCCCCTCGGGAATGAAGGCGCTGGCGGATTATGTCCACAGCCTGGGCCTCAAGTTCGGCGTCTATTCCTGCGCGGGTTCCTACACCTGCCAGGGCCGGCCCGGCAGCAAGGGCTACCAGTTCCAGGACGCCCTGCAGTACGCGCGCTGGGGCGTGGACTATCTCAAGTTCGACTGGTGCTCGAACGATGGGCAGAATGCGAAAGCGGCCTACCAGACGATGTCGGAGGCCCTCAAGGCCAGCGGCCGCCCCATCGTCTTCTCCATCTGTGAGTGGGGCGGGAACCAGCCCTGGGAGTGGGGCGAGGGCATCGGCCACCTGTGGCGCGTCACTCCGGACATCCGGGCGATGTATGACGGCGTGCTGGACTGGGGCGGCGTGGGCGTGCTCCAGTGCATTGACATTGACGCTCCCTTGTACTCCTATGCCGGTCCGGGCCACTGGAACGACCCCGACATGCTGGAGGTGGGGAACGGGGAACTGACTTATGATGAGTCGGTGACGCACTTCTCCATGTGGTGCATGCTGGCCGCCCCGCTGATGAGCGGCAACGACCTCCGCGAGATGGACTTCAAGACCCGCCAGATCCTCACCAACCGGGAGGTCATCGCCGTGGACCAGGATCCCCTGGGCAAGCAGGCGGTCCGTTTCCTGGATATGGGCGACCGGGAAGTGTGGGCGAAGCCCCTGGCCGACGGCGAGATCGCGGTGTGCTTCCTGAACCGCGCCGACACCCCCTGGAAGCTGGACTATAACTGGCGTGCCGAGGCGATGTATTTCGCGACGGACATCAGTTTCCGCAAGTGGGAATACACCGTCCGCGACCTCTGGCAGCATAAGGACCTCGGGACGACCAAGGATCGCCTCCGTGCCGACATCCCCGCCCATGGCGTGCTGATGGTGCGCCTGCGGAAGCGCTAATTTTGAAACAATTGGATGATTCTTGCAAAGGAACGGACGATTTTATCACGGCCCATTCCCGGATTCCCTTACCTTTGGGAAACACTAAAATCATAACGACCAACATGCGTTTCCGTCTTCTTCTCGGCATCCTTGCCCTGCTGACTGTTTCCGGGTCGGTCCTGTCCGCCCGGCCCGCCAAAAAAACCATCCGGGAGGTTTCTCCCGTTATCGTGGAGGCCCCCGCCGGGACCGCTCCGGTCCTTCCGTACCAGGTGTGGGTCACCTATGCCGACCGCTCGGGGGAGTGGCGGCAGGTGAAGTGGACGAATTCTCTCCGCGAGACCGAAGAGGAGGAGGCCGCGCTGCCCGCCGGGACGGAATATACCGTCCGGGGCTTCGTCCTGGGGGACAATACTACTGAGAACGGCTGGCCGCTGGAGGCTCGCGTGAAGGTGGTCGCTGCGGCGGCATCGGTGCCGGCCCAGGCGCCCGTGGCCCGGCCGCTGCCCCTCGGGAGCGTCCGGCTCATCGGCGAGAACCGCCTTACGTCCAACCGCGACCTGGACGTGCGGAACCTCCTGTCGCTGGACATCACGCAGCAGCTGTATAATTACCGCGATACCTACGGCCTTTCCACCGAGGGCTATACCGAAGCCGACGGCTGGGATTCCCCGACCACGAAACTGAAAGGGCACGGCTCCGGGCACTATATGTCCGCCCTGGCCTTCGCTTTCGCGGGAACGGATGATCCGGCCCTGCGGGATGAACTCCGCAGCCGCATCCGCCGGATGGTGGACGAACTGCGGGCCTGTCAGGAAATGACCTTCGTGTGGGACGATGCCCTGGGTCGGTACAGGGAAGCGCGCGACCTCGTGCCCGAGGAAGAGTTTGCGGCCCTGGAGGGCACCTGGGAGGCTTTTGACCGCTACAAGCAGGACCCCCGGAGCTATGGTTACGGGTACATCAACGCCATTCCGGCGCAGCATCCGGTCCTTATTGAGAAATATGCGCCCTATAATAATGAAAAGGGCGTATGGGCCCCCTATTATTCCATCCACAAGCAGCTGGCGGGCCTGATCGACATCGCCGCGAACATCGACGATCCCGGGATCGCGGAGAAAGCGCTCCGGATCGCGAACGACATGGGCCTCTGGGTGTGGAACCGCCTGCATTACCGGACCTACGTGAAGACGGACGGGGACAAGGCGGAGCGCCAGGCCCGGCCCGGCAACCGCTATGAGATGTGGAATATGTACATCGCCGGCGAGGTGGGCGGCATGCAGGAGTCGCTGTCCCGGCTGTCGGCCCTGGCGACCGATCCGGTGGAGAAGGCGCATCTGCTGGAGGCTGCGAACTGCTTCGATTCGCCTGCTTTCTACGACCCGCTTTCCAAGAACATTGACGATATCCGCACCCGCCACGCGAATCAGCATATCCCTATGATCGTGGGGGCGCTGAACCAGTACAAGGCGGGCGGAAATCCGTATTACTATCACATTGCCAGTAACTTCTGGAACCTGGTGCAGGGCCGGTACGTCTATGCGATGGGCGGCGTGGGGAACGGTGAGATGTTCCGCCAGCCCTACTCGCAGATGATGAGCCTCAATACCAGCGTGCAGTCCGATCCGGCCCGGAACCTCTATCCGAACCCGGACATCAACGAGACCTGCTGCGCCTACAACCTCGCCAAGCTGACCAAGGACCTGAACGGCTATAATCCGGACGACGCCCGTTATATGGACTACTACGAGCGGGTGCTGTACAACCAGCTCGTGGGTTCCGTTCATCCGACGGAGTACGGCGTGTGCTACCAGTATGCGGTGGGCATGAACGCCATTAAGCCTTTCGGCAGCCCTACGCCGCAGGAAACCTGCTGCGGCGGTACGGGCGCGGAGAACCACGTCAAGTACCAGGAGGCGGCCTATTTCGTCTCTGACAACACCCTTTGGGTGGCCCTGTACCTGCCCACGGTCGCCAACTGGGCGGAAAAGGGTGTCCGGCTGCGCCAGGAATGCGCCTGGCCGGCGGAAAGCACCGTCATCACCGTGGAAAAGGGCGGCCGTTTCGCTATGAAACTCCGCGTGCCTTACTGGGCCACGGAAGGCTTCCGGGTGAAGGTCAATGGCCGCGACCTCCAAGCCGCGTACCAGCCTTCCTCCTATGCGGAAATCCCCGAGCGCGACTGGCAGGCGGGCGACCGGGTGGAGGTGTCGATGCCTTTCACCAAGCACCTGAACTTCGGCCCCGACAAGATGGACCTCGCCGCCACCGGCGTGAACGAGACCCGCACGCCTTTCGCCCCGATGTGGGAGGGAACCCTGATGTACGGCCCGCTGGTGATGGCCACCCCCGACATCACGGTCTGGGACCAGGCGGAGTTCGACCTGAATCCGGACCTGAGCGATGTGGTCCTGCACGGCACGGCCGAAGGCGGCGTGTATACCCTCACGCTCGGCGACAAGACCTTCTGGCCGGACTACTACCTCACGGACCACAGCACGCACTACCTGCGGCTGAACGTCCTGAACGAAGGCAAGAAGAAGCGCACCCGCGGCGTGGACAAGACCTACCTGGACCAGGCCATCCGCATCGCCCGCTCCCGCGTGACGGCGCAGGAAGCCTGGAACGCCCTGGAGACCAAGGTTCCGGCTTTCGCTCCCTGGGCCCCGAACGGCTATGACCGGATGCTGGAGCAGCTTGCGGCCGCCGAGGCGGTGAACGCCTTGAAGCCCAAGGCATTGACGCAGGAGACTGTTACGAAGGCCACCTCGGCCCTCAATGCCGCCATCAACACCATGCGCCCCGGCAACCTCGCCGAACCGGAGGACCTGGACGTCCTGCTGCGGATGACCGTCGCCGCCAAGGAGATTCCGAACAAATCGACCCCCCTGCGCGAAGCGATCAACTACGCCGACATGGTCATCCAGTATGTCAATGACGGTTCCGGCACGAAGGACCTGATCGACCGTGCCCGGACCCGTCTCGAAGAAGCCCTGAAAACCCTGTAATACCATACTTTATGAGAGTATCCATCGCCCTTGCCGGCCTGCTTGCCGCCGCGACGCTGCAGGCCCAGTCCGCGAAAACGCCCGCTTCGGGTGGCTATCCCATCGACCCTGTTCCGTTTACCAGCGTGAAGGTGACCCCGGATTCCTTCTGGGGCCAGCGCCTGAAGGCTTCGCGCGAGGTCACCATTCCCCTGGCGTTCTCCAAGTGCGAGAGCGAGGGGCGCTACGAGAACTTCGTGAAGGCGGAGAAGCAGCTGAATTCCCCGGTGAACCTCGGTTTTGAGGTGAAAGGCTTCTCGTTCGACGACACGGATGTGTACAAGACCATCGAAGGAGCCTCCTACGTGCTCCAGACCTATCCGGATGCGAAACTGGAGGCCTATATCGACAGCGTCCTCGCCATCGTGGCGAAGGCCCAGGAGCCGGACGGCTACCTGTATACGGCCCGGACCATGAACCCCGAGAAGCCCCACGAGTGGGCGGGCGAAAAGCGCTGGATCCTGGACGAGGAACTGAGCCACGAGCTCTATAATCTGGGCCACATGGTGGAAGGGGCCATCGCCCACTGGCAGGCCACCGGGAAGCGGAACTTCCTGGATATCGCCATCCGCTATGCCGACTGCGTGTGCCGCGAGGTCGGCTCCGGCTCCGGCCAGGCCCGCGTGGTTCCCGGCCACCAGATCGCCGAAATGGCCCTGGCGAAGCTCTACCTCGCCACCGGCGACCGGAAGTACCTGGACGAAGCGAAGTTCTTCCTGGACGAGCGCGGTAAGACGGACCATCACGATGAATACAACCAGACGCACGTACCGGTCCTGGAGCAGTCCGAGGCCGTGGGCCATGCCGTCCGGGCCGCCTATATGTACGCCGGTATGGCGGATGTGGCCGCCCTTACCGGGGACCAGGGGTACATCGACGCCATCGACCGCATCTGGGAGAACATCGTCTCCAAGAAGCTGTACGTCACCGGCGGCATCGGCGCGACCAACTGGGGCGAGGCTTTCGGGGCCAATTACGAGCTCCCGAACATGACCGCCTACTGCGAGACCTGCGCCGCCATCGGCAACGTGTATGTCAATTACCGGATGTTCCTCCTGCACGGCGACGCCAAGTACTACGACGTGCTGGAGCGCACCCTGTACAACGGCCTCCTGAGCGGCGTGTCGCTGGAAGGCAACGGGTTCTTCTATCCGAACCCGCTGGAATCCCGCGGCCAGCACGAGCGCAAGGCCTGGTTCGGCTGCGCCTGCTGCCCCTCCAACATCTGCCGTTTCATCCCCTCGGTCCCGGGCTATGTCTATGCCGTGAAGGGGAACTCGCTGTACGTGAATCTGTTCATGCCCAATACGATGACGCAGAAGGTCGCCGGCAAGGATGTCACCCTGACCCAGAAGACCGGCTATCCGTATGACGGCAATGTCGAAATCACCATCGACAAGACCGCCCTCAAGCAGGAGATGATGCTGCGGATCCGCATCCCGGGCTGGGTGCGCGGCGAAGCGGTTCCCTCCGACCTGTACACCTTCGACGATAACGTCAAGACCGGCTACACCGTCACCCTGAACGGCGAACCGGTCCAGGCCGTCGATCTGGAGAATGGTTATTTCGACATCACCCGCAAGTGGAAGAAGGGCGACAAGGTGGTGGTCCATTTCGATATGGAACCGCGCGTGGTGAAGGCCCATGCCGAGGTGAAGGCCGATGAAGGCCGTATCGCCGTGCAGAAGGGCCCCGTGGTGTACTGCGCCGAATGGCCGGACAATCCCGGTTTCTCCGTGCGCGGCACGATCGTGAACCAGAAGCCTACCTTCGTCGTGAAGCATTCGGATGAACTCTATGGCCTGGACAAGATCGTCACCCCCGCCCAGACCTTCAGCTACGGTCCGGACGGCCGCGTGGCGGTCCGCGACGTGGAACTTACGCTCATCCCTTACTATGCCTGGTGCCACCGCGGCAGCGGTGAAATGACCGTCTGGCTGCCCCAGACGGTGCACGCTACGACGGTTCCGAACGGTCGGTAACGTCCTCCGGCGGGAGCTGGGCCCATTCGTGCGGCGTGACGCCGAACTGGGCCGTGAAACTCTTCGAGAAATAGCTGGGGGAGGAGAAACCGGTCATGTAACAGATCTCCCCGATGGTATGGCGGCCCTCCGAAAGGAGTCGGGCCGCCATATTCAGCCGGGCCTGGTTGATGAGCTTGTTAGGCGTCTCCCCGCTCAGTTCCTTGGTCTTGGCGAACAGGCCGGACCGGGAGATCGCCATCTCCTGGGCCAGGAAGGCCACGGACAGGTCCGGATGGGCGATGTTGTCCTGGATCAGCTTGTTCAGGCGGAGGAGGAATTCATCCCCGGCGTCGGGCTTCTCTTCGTCCCCGGTCCCGGGGGAGAGGGCCATCCGCAACTGCCTCAGGTTTCCGGCGATGCTGCGGAGAGAACGGAAATTCTTCTCGATGACGGACAGCCCTCCCTTGACGGTTTGGGCCAGCCGCGGCTCGTCTTTGAGCCGCTCCAGCTGGACGCCGATGCCGGCCAGGGGCGGTTCTATCTGCCCGGAAAGGGTGGACAGGAACTGGATGCGCTCATCCCGCTCCTCTTCCTTGACGACGGTGACGGCGGCGTCCAGTTTCAGTTCAAACTGGGCCTGGGACTTCTTTTCCGCCCGGCGCAGGAGCCCTCGGATTCCCCAATAGAAAAGGAATGTGGCCAGGATGAAATACAGGATCAGGGCCACGCCGGACAGGAGCGGATGCGGACGGATGGTGAAGGACAGGGTGGCCCCCTCCCGGTTCCAGACGCCGCTGTTGTTGCAGGCGGTCACTTTCAGGCGGTACCGGCCGGCCGGGAGCTGGTTCAGGACGATGAAATTCTCGCGGCCGAGGTCTTTCCAGCGTGAATCCAGGCCTTCCAGGCAGTAAGCGTACCGGTTGTTGTCCGGAGCACAATAGCTGAGGGCGGCAAAGGAGATGCGGACGTCCCGCAGGCGCCACGGCAGGACGATGTGGTCGCGCCCCTGGGTCTGGAAAGCGTCTTCGGACACACCGGGGCCGGAGGCCAGGAAGCGGGCGAACACGACGGGCGGCGGAATCTCGTTGCCCCGCACGCTGCCCGGGAAGAAGGACACGAAGCCGTCGGCCGCACCCAGGTAGATTCTCCCGTCCCGGGTCACCGTTCCTGCATTCTGCGAGAACAGGCTGGCATAGATGCCGTCGTTGTCCCCGAACTGCTCCTGCTGCCCGTCCGCCAGGGAATAGCGGAGGACGGAGGCATTGGTGGACATCCACAGATTCGTGCCGTCAGAGGCGATTTTCAGGATGTCGAAGCCATCCAGGAGCGTCGTGACACCCGCGTCGGAAAGGCGGGCAAGGCCGTTGTGCGTTCCCGCGAAGACAGCGTCCGGCAAAGTCAGGAGCGTGTTGATATAGTTGGAAGGGAGCCCGTCATCGAGGGTATAGGACTTCCAGGTCCCATCCGGACGGCGCTGGAGGATACCGCTCCGGGATGTGGCGAACCAGAGGGAACCGTCCGGCGTGGCCTGGATGTCGATGATCCAGTCTCCGGCGGACCGCTCCAGGACGAAACGGTCGGAGGCGGCATCGTACCGGCAGATGCCGGTATTCGTTCCGGCCCAGAGCCCGCTGTCGGGACTCAGGCACAGCGCATAGGCACTGCGGGCATCCAGGCCCTCGTCCTGCCCGTAAACCCGGATCCGGCCGGTGCGGACATTGAGCCGGATCAGGTTGTCCGAGTAGGTGCCGATCCACAGGTCGTCTCCCTCCCGCACCAGGGCGTGGGTGTTGATGGCGGCCAGGCGCTTATCCCAGCCGGGCGTTCCCGTCCACCGTCCGGCGGTATTCCGGACCGGATCGTACCGGAAGAGACCGCCGTTGTCGGAACCGATCCAGACCGTACCGTCCGGATCTTCGCAGAAGCAGCTGACGATGTAGTTTTCGGCGGCCCCCGCTAGGTCCGACAGGGACCGGGACACGAACTGGCCCGCGTTCGGGGCCACGTAATTCAATCCGCCGTAATAGGTGCCGACCCAGAGTCCCCCTTCGTGGTCCCGCAAGACCGGATAGACGAAGGAGTCCGAGATGGAAGCCGAGTCTTTCCGGTCGTTCCGGTAGAGCGTCAGTTCCCCGGTTTTGGCGTTGACGACCGTCAGACCGTTATCCGATCCCGCCAGGAAGGTTCCGGAGCCGTCGTACTGCAGGGAATGGATATGGTTGAGGCTGTTTCCGGGCGGGACGGCCGGGTACACGGTCCGGGAAGGGAGGTCCATCCGGTAGAGGCCGTTGTTCCACGTGCCCAGCCACAGGCCTTCGTCTTCGTCTTCTGCAAATGCGCATACGCGCGCAGGGGAACAGTCATCGAACACCAGGCCGGGGGAGACGAACGCCTGGCTGGCGGCATCGAACACGAGCACTCCTTCTCCGGCGGAGAGATCGGCGATCCATAGGGTACCGTCCCCGGAGATGAAGACGGATTCCACTTCGTGGTTCTCCAGGAAAGCGCTCCAGACGCCATCGTGGTACCGGTACACGCCTTTTCCCCAGGTTCCGATCCAGAGACTGCCTTCCCGGTCTTCCGCAAAGCCGGTGACATTGGCATCCGGGAAATCCGGAATCCGGGCCGGTCCGTTCCTGTCATACCGGTACAACGCACCGTCCATGCCCACCCAGATGACTCTCGAGGAATCCTGGAACAGGCACAGGACGGCTCCGCCTTCGCCGCCGGGCAGCGGATGATGGAGTATTCCCCGGCCGTCGAAACAATCCAAGCCGTTCGCCGTTCCCAGCCAGATGAGGCCCATGTGGTCCTGGACGATGGCGCGGACTGTATTGGAGGAAAGTCCGTCCCGGGAAGAATAGTGCCGGAAGGCATAATCGGAGGCGGTCGCCGGCAGCGCGGCGACGCAGAGGAAAAGGGACAGCAGGCGTGCGTGTAACATCATTCTGCAAAGATATGTAAACTCCTCGAATTCTACTACGAAGATACTTGGACGATTTTACAAAAGAATTGGATTTGATTGTCAGACATTGCGTTTGTTAATCGATATATTTGCCACCGCCGGCCGGTAACGGCTACCCGAAAATTGAATAATACACCACCAACTTTAAACCAATAGTATGAAACGATTCCATCTATTTTGCCTGACCCTGGCACTGCTTCTGGCGGCCCTTCCTTCGATGGCTGCCGTCGTGGTGCGGGGAACCGTCACCGACGAAACGGGTGCGCCCGTGGTCGGCGCCGGTGTCGTGGAACTCGGAACCTCGAACGGTGTCGTTACCGGCGCTGATGGTAAGTACACCATCTCCGTCCAGGGTGCGTCCTCCGTTCTCCAGTTCTCCTGCATCGGCTATGAGAATGTGGAAGAGACCGTCGGAAACCGCACCGTCATCGACGTCGTGCTCCAGGAGGCGATCTCCTTCCTGCAGGAGGCCGTAGCCATCGGTTACGGTACCCAGAAGAAGGCGGACATCACGTCCTCCGTGCAGAACGTCAAGTCCGAGGACTTCAACAAGGGCGCCATCATGGATGCCGGCCAGCTCATCCAGGGCAAGGTCGCCGGTCTGCAGGTGACCGTCTCTTCCGGCGATCCGACCTCGTCTTCGTCCGTGATGCTGCGCGGTTACTCCTCCATGCTGGGCTCCACCGCTCCGCTCGTGCTGATTGACGGTATTCCGGGCAACCTTTCCACCGTCGCGCCGGAGGACATCGAGTCCATCGACGTGCTCAAGGACGGCTCCGCCACGGCTATCTACGGTACCCGCGGTACCAACGGCGTCATCATCATCACGACCCGCAACGCCAAGCGCGAGATGCCCGCCACGGTCGAATACACCGGCTATGTCTCGGCCTCTACCTGGCTGAAGACGCCGGATTTCCTCCAGGCAGACGACCTTCGTGACCTTTATAAAGAAGGATGGACCTTCTCCGGTGCCAATGACAAGGACCGCGGGGCGACGACGGACTGGCTCAGCGAGATCTCCCAGACGGCCATCACCCATAACCACAACCTCTCCATCATGGGCGGTACCCGTCACAACACCTACACGGCGAACCTGACGTACAATAGCAACGAGGGTACGATCATCGGCACCGGCCGCACGAACATGCGGGCCCGTGCGATGGTTTCCCAGTACCTGCTGGACGACAAGCTCAAGCTCTCCGCCGAGATCATGGCCAATGAGACCAACGGCAAGACGGGCTTCAACCCCGGCTACGTGTACCGGATGGCCTGTATCCAGAATCCGACCCAGCCGATCAAGGACGAGGACGGAAAATGGGTGGAGCGTGACGTGTATTTCTATGACAACCCGCTGTCCTACATCCATGAGCGTGAGGCGATGACCCGCAGCCGCAACGTCCGCTTCAACGGCGTGGTGGAACTCAAGCCCGTCGAGTCCCTGACCTTCAAGATGCTGTATGTCCGCAAGGGCCAGAGCTCCATCAATGGTTATTACTATACCCACCAGGACGTGACCACCACCGAGAACGGTTACAACGGCTATGCCTCCCGCGGAACGTCGGACTATATCAACAACATGTTGGAAATCAGCGGTTCCTGGGTGCAGGACTTCGGCAACCATCACGTTACTGCGGTGGCCGGTTACAGCTACGAGGACAACACCTCCGAGAACTTCTCGATGAGCAACCGCAACTTCCCGACCGACATGTACACGTACAACAACATGGAGAAGGGCCAGGGCCTCACTGACGGAACGGCCACGGAATCCTCTTACAAGCAGATGACCAAACTCATCGGCCTGTTCGCCCGTGCCACGTACAACTTTGGCGACCGCTACCTGCTGATGCTCTCCTTCCGCCGGGACGGTTCCTCCAAGTTCGGCGCCGACCACAAGTGGGGTAACTTCCCCGGTGTTTCCGCCGGCTGGCGCATCAATAACGAGGAGTTCCTCCGCGGGGTGAAAGCGATCAACAACCTCAAGCTCCGCGTCGGTTACGGTATCACCGGTATCGACGTGAACGACCCGTACCAGTCCCTGTCTTCCCTCAACTATTCGGGTTATTTCTATTATGGCGGCAGCTGGATTCCGGTGTTGAAGCCTGTGCGCAACGACAATCCGAACCTCCGCTGGGAAAAGAAGTACGAGTACAACATCGGCCTGGATTTCGCCTTCTTCGATGAGCGCCTGAGCGGTAGCATCGATGCTTACCAGCGCGACACCAAGGACGCCCTCTACTGGTATTCCGTCCCGGTCCCTCCGTATCAGTACGGTTCCATCATGGCCAATGTGGGCCACATCCAGAACCGCGGTGTGGAAATCCTCGTGAACGCCGTCCCCGTGCGGACGCGGGATTTTGAATGGAGTACCTCCGCGACGTACTCTTTCAACGCCAACAAGCTCGTTTCCCTGCAGAACGACGAGTTCCAGATGTCCACCGACTATTTCGATACCGGATACACCGGGGAGCCCATCCAGACCACCACGCACCGCGTGAAGGAAGGCTGGCCCATCGGTAATTTCTACGGCCTGAAGTCCCTCGGCCTGAATGCGGCCGGTAAGTGGGTCGTCGAGCGTTACAACTTCGCCGAAGATGGAAAGACGCCCGTGAGCGTGTTCCCCGACCTGGCTGAAAACGCCACCTCCGCCGACTGGCAGGTGCTCGGAAACGGTGTCCCGAAGATCTATGCGAACTGGAACAACACCTTCCGTTACAAGGGCTTCGACCTGAACGTGACGATGCGCGGCGCCTTCGCGTTCCAGGTCCTCAACTACCAGAAACTCTTCTACGGCAACCCGACCATCCAGTACAACGTCCTCAAGAGCGCTTTCGAGAAGATTGACGTCGTGGACGAGTACACGGGTCAGAAGACCGGCGAGAAGACTTATATCTCCGACTCCCAGCGCTATGTGAGCCATTATATCGAGAACGGCGACTACTGGAAGATCGACAACCTGACCCTGGGCTGGACGAAGAACTTCAACGGCAAGTATCTGAAGAAGGTCCGCGTCTATGGTTCCGTCCGGAACCTGGCCACCCTCACCGGTTATACCGGCCTGGATCCGGAAATCCGCGTCTCCTATGGCGACAACGGCTACGATCCCGGTACCGATGACCGCGACAAGTATCCGACCATCCGTTCTTACACCTTCGGCGTGAACATCACTTTCTAATCTGACTGGGATATGAAAAAGATCAAATACAGCATTCTGGCGCTTATCGCAGCTTCCGGCCTCACCACCGCCTGCTTCAACCTGGATGAAATCCCGTATTCCGAGATCCTGCAGGAGCGTTTCGAACCTTCGGACCAGGACGTGGCGGCTTATCTGGCCAGCGCCTATACCGAACTGGCTTACTGGTTTGACTGGCAGGGCGCCTTCGACGCCTTCGAAGAGCCGGCCGACGTGGTCATTACCCCGGTGCGCCCCAACGGCTGGGACGACGGCGGTACCTACCAGCGCATGCACAAGCATACCTGGGATGCCGAGGAATGGCAGCCCTGGAACACCTATGAGACCTGCTACTCCGGTATCAACAACTGCAACCGGGTGAAGGACCAGATCGAAAGCGGCGCCCTGAACGCCGGCGACGCGGCCGAGGCGATGATTGACGAGCTCCGTGCCGTCCGCGCCCTCTGGTACTCGATTCTCCTGGATACGCACGGCAACGTCCCCATCGTGACCGCCTTCACCGACGAGGTCCCCACGCAGGCGACCCGCCAGGAAGTGTATGACTTCGTGGTCAAGGAACTCACCGAGGTCCTGGCCGGCGGCAACATGACCAAGGAGAAGAGCGCCGCGACCTATACCCGCCTGAACTACTGGAGCACCAGCATGATCCTGATGCGCGTCTATCTGAACGCCCAGGTCTATACGGGTACGGAGCAGTATGCGAAGGCCCTCGCCATTGCCGAGGAGATCATCGCGGACAGCCCGTATTCCCTTTCCGCCGCCTATGGCGACAACTTCAAGGTGTCCCTCAGCGAGAGCAACACGGAGGTGATGTTCGCCATCCCTTACGACGGCTCCACCCACACGACCGGCGGTCACGTGTTCTCCCAGTGCCGCAAATGGTATCCTCCGGTGTCCAAGAACCACTTCGGCTGGGCCTTCCAGTGCTGGGGCGGCAGTTGTGCCAACCCGACCTTCGTGGATTCCTACCAGCCCGGTGACACCCGCAAGGAACTCACCTGGATGTACGGCCCCGCCAAGGATGCCGACGGCAATATCGTCTGGACGAACCTCAACTACCTGCCGTCCCTCACCAGCAAGAACGATGCGGGCCAGAGCATGACCTCCATCGACTTCGGCTTGCGCCAGTGCAAGTATGAGCCGGACACCAGCGATCCTTCCTATTTCACCAACGACGTTCCGTATTTCCGTCTGGCCGAGGCTTACTACACCGCAGCTGAATGCATCCTGCGCGGGAAAGCCAGCACGCGGGGCAATACGGCCGTGGACCTGGTGAACGCCGTCCGCGCCCGCGTGGCGCCCGCCACCGACGAGGCGACCCTCCGCGGCAGCACCAAGATGGTCTATGGACTCGTTCCGTGGGGCGCCGCCACCTATGCCATGTGGACGGAGTGTGACGCCTCCCATGACTGGTCCTCCGTCGTCGAGACCCTGGAGTCCTCCCAGAAGCCGGTCCAGTCCGGCCAGGATGCCACGGCCGTCTATCTGGGCGGTATGTATGACGAGTGGGGCTGGGAGTTTGCCCTGGAAGGCCTGCGCCGCCAGCAGATGATCCGCTTCGGGACCTTCTCCACGCGGAACTGGTTCAACCACGAGGCTATTCCCGATGGACACACCGCTCTCTTCCCGATTCCGCTGGACGTGCTGAATACGAACCCGAATATCCACCAGAACCCGGGTTATTGATGCTTTCCCCTGAATGAAATAACGCAAGAACAATATGAAAAAGTCTTTATACCTGATTGCGGCCGCCGCCGTGGTGGCGGGGTGCAACCTGAACGAGACCAAGCTGAACCCGGATGTCCCGATGGTGGACAGGCCGATGCCGGAAATCACCTACGAGGGTTCCGGCAACCTGGTCACCGGGACCGGCAGTGACCAGAAGACCCTCGCAAGCACCTTCTCCTGGTCCGCCAAGGACGGGGCGGTCGTGGTCAATATCGATTTCGACCTGACCGAATACATCGGGAACGGCGGTTGGGAACTGGGTTATTTTTACCTGGATGTCAACTCCATCAACGACTTCCTCGGGATGCTCGTCACCTCCGACACCAACGAGAACAACTTCTATGGCGTGGAGCCCAACGGGTCCAAGGTCGATTACGGGGACAGCCACGCCGTGTGGACGTCCTATAAGCCGGGCATGTGGGTGAATGCGGACGGAACCGCTTCCGGTTCCGGCGGTACGCTCTACTGGCAGTGGTACATCTGGACCGGCCGTGACGGAATCTACTACGACTATGGCGAAGGGACGGACAAGTCCTTCAACGGCCTCTTCCTCGTGGGCGGCAACCCGGGCAACGTGGCCGGCAGCGCCGCGACGCTCGTGGGTACCACGACGACTTCGAAGGCCCGCCTGGAGACGCCGTCCGGCGCCGTGGACTTCATCGTCAACGTGAAATATACGAACTATGATTCTTCTGACGACGGCTGGGACCACAGCGATCCGCAGTCTGCCCTGAGCGGAACGGCCATGCTCAAGTCGGACCGCGACACGGAGACGGCTTTCCCGCTCACCTGGACCATTTCCAAGGAGGCGATCGACTTTACCTGCGAACTTTCGGTCGCGAAGCTCTGTGAGGGCTATGAGATGTCCTACGTGGAGGGAACCGGTTATGTTGACGGCCCTTATGCCATCGGCTACGTGAAATTCGACCTGGATATGTTCACCGCCATCATCGGCAAGAAGATCACCGAGACCACGTTCGAGGAGTTCTTCCCTTGCGACGCGGAGGGCAACCTGCTGACCAAGCGCTATACGATGAGTGAAGGCGCTCTGGTGGAAGGCGACCACACCGGCTGGACGTCGTACAACCCGCTTCCGGGTGAATGGGTCCTGGCCGACGGCAGAGCCGGCAACTGGTCCAGCGGTTCCGCCTACTGGTGGATGAACTACGACAAGGACGGCTATGCCGAGTACCTGTGCGAGGGCGCCCTGGTGATCGGTAACGGCCCGAACACGGTCCATCAGGTCGGTGATGTCGTCACCAGCTACAACCGGTGCTGCGGCATCCCCTTCAATGTCCATGTGAAATACGTGGAATAATCCGCTGATAACCAACCCGGAGCAGGCATCGGCCGGCTCCGGGTTGATTCTGAAACCATGAGAAAATTCCGTTTCGTTACACCGTTCATCCTGGTTTTGGCCGCCATCCTGGTGCTGGGGTGCGAAAAGAAGCCCTGGGAGGCGCCGACGCCTCCGGACCAGCAGGAGAAGCCGGAACCGGCAACGCCCGACGGGGACCTGAAACCGTCCGATGTCCCCGATTATGCCAAAATCCACATGAACTCGGAGTTCTACAAGAGCACCCGGGACGGGAATGTGACGAGTACGTTTTACGACCCCCTCAAGAGCTCGAGCCTCTATTATTTCGGACGCAGCCGGCAGAGCGAGCACTTCATCCTTTTCTGGGACCGGGACTTCGGGACCACCTCCCCGGATGACTCGCCCAGCCCTTACCACCTGGACACGGGCGCCTTCCTCGCCTGGTGCGAGGAAATCTATGCCTACTATGTGAACACGCTCAAGTTCGCCCATCTGGCGGATGGTGACCGTTCCTATCTGGACCAGTACAAGTTCCAGGTTTTCCTCTGGCACCAGACGGAGTGGGCGGCCTATGGTTCAGGTCCGGCCGACAACGTTACCGGCTGCCTCTGGGTCAATCCCGAGGCGGCCAACAGCCGTTCCACGGTGGCCCACGAGATCGGCCACTCTTTCCAGTATCAGGTGGGTTGTGACCTGGTCCTGAACAGGAAAGCCGCCGACATCTCGCGCGTGGCCTTCCGCTACGATCAGGGAAAGGGGAGCACCTTCTGGGAGCAGACCGCCCAGTGGCAGGCCTACCAGATGGTTCCGGAAGAGACCTTCACCACGTATAACTTCGGGACTTACTGCGACAACGCACACCGTCACTTCGCGCACGAGGACATGCGCTACGGCAGCTATTTCTTCCACTATTATTGGGTGGACAAATACGGAATGGATGCCGTGGCGAAGGTCTGGAATAACGCCGTCAGGCCGAAGGATGCCCTGGAATCCTATATGGGCGCCTTCTCCCTGGGACTCGATGAATTCAACGCGCAGCTTTACGGGTTCGCGGCCCAGGCGGCCACCTGGGATTTCAAACAGATCCGGACCGAGGGAGCCCGTCACGCGGGCGCCGTCTCGTGGAAGGGCGTGGAGGCCGGCGAGGGCTGGTGGAAGGTGGATCCGTCCAAGGCCCCGGAAGCGACCGGTTTCAACCACATCCGGCTTAGTGCCACCCCCGGCCAGCAGCTGACGATGGAGTTCGCGGGCCTTCCTGGCGAACCCGGCTACAACAGCAGCGGAGACGCCTCCCAGGCCGGCTGGACGATCGGTTTCGTGTCGCTGGGGGAGGACCTCGCGACGCGTACCTACAGCGCAAGCGCGATGGCGACCGCAGCTACGGGAAACCAGGCTTCGGTCACGTGGACGGTCCCGGCCGGCGCCAGATACGTATGGGCGGTTGTCGCCTGTACGCCAACGACTTATATCTCCCACTCCTGGGATGACAACAATGCCAACGACCGCCATTGGCCCTACAAGGTCAAGTTCACCGCCGACGGCGGGGTTATGGACCTGTCCGCCCCTTCCAGCGGCAATCTGGAGGGTCCGGACGGAGCGATGAGCAACCATACCTATTCCTGGAAACTGACCAGCGAAGGAATCGCCGTCAATGTCGATATCGACACGGACCAGGCGGCCGCCCGCGGCGGTTACGAGATCGGCCATTTCGAACTGCCGGTGGGGAAGGTCAATGCGTTCCTCGGAACGGATGTGAGGGACCTCGACGAGAGCAGTTTCTACGGTGTGACGGCTACCGGTGCCCAGGTGCCCGAGTTTACGTCCTACAAGCCCGGTATGTGGGTGGACATCGACGGGAACGCCTGTTCCTGGAGCAGCGGAACCGCCTTCTGGCAGTGGTACGTCTGGGGCGGCAAGGCCGACAAGAACGGCAACCGGATCTGGTATGACGGAGACCCTGACGGAAAGGGGGTCAACCAGGGCCGTTTCTTCGTGGGCATGCACCCGGAACACGTGGCCGCCGCCAAGGGAAAGACCATCGTCTTCCGGAACCGGATCCAGGCCTCCGGTTCCGCCGTCGATTTCATCGTCACGTTCCGGTATCTTTGACAGCTTTAAAACCGGTTTCCGGCTTTTATTTATCGGTGAAAAACCGTATCTTTGAAAAATTGGAATTTGTTAACCCTAATCCTGTTATGAACAACGCTATCCTCAACTTCCCGGTACCGGCCAACGAGCCGGTCAAGTCCTATCTTGCAGGCTCTCCGGAGCGCATCGCCCTTGACGCCGAACTCGAGCGCCAGTGGAATACGGTCGTGGACATTCCGATCATCATCGGCGGCAAGGAGATCCGCACCGGCAACACCGGCAAGGTCGTGTGCCCGCATGATCACCAGCACGTGCTGGCCACCTTCCACAAGGTGACCGAGAAGGAAGTGCAGATGGCGGTGGACGCTGCGATGGAGGCCCACAAGGTCTGGTCCGAGACCCCTTGGACCACCCGCGCCGCCATCGTCCTCAAGATGGCCGAGCTCCTCGCGACCAAGTACCGTCCCATCCTGAACGCGGCCTGCATGCTGGGCCAGTCCAAGAACATCTACCAGGCCGAGATCGACTCCGCCTGCGAGACCATCGACTTCTTCCGCTACAATGTCCATTATGCCGCGAAGATCTACGGTATGCAGCCGAAGGACGGCGTGGGCAACATCAACCACACCGAATACCGTCCGCTCGAAGGCTTCATCCTGGCGGTGACCCCGTTCAACTTCACCTCCATCGCCTCCAACCTGTGCATGACTCCGGTCCTGATGGGTAACGTGGCCCTCTGGAAGCCTTCCACGACCTCCACCCTGTCCAACTACTACCTGATGCAGCTGTACAAGGAAGCGGGCCTTCCGGACGGCGTCATCAACTTCCTCCCGGGCAGCGGATCCCTCATCGGCAAGGTCGCGACCTCTTCCAAGTGGTTCTCCGGCATCCACTTCACCGGTTCCACCGGCACCTTCAACAGCCTCTGGCGCCAGGCGGGCGAGAACCTGGGCAAGTACGTGAGCTACCCGCGCCTCGTGGGCGAGACCGGCGGCAAGGACTTCATCTTCGTCCATCCTTCCGCCGATGCGAAGGCCGTCGCCACGGCCGCCTTCTGCGGTGCGTTCGAGTTCCAGGGCCAGAAGTGCTCCGCGGCCTCCCGCATGTACATCCCGAAGAGCCTGTGGCCGGAAGTCCTGGGCATCATGCAGCAGTACGCCTCCGAGGTCAAGATGGGCGACGTCCGCGACCATACCAACTTCATCAACGCGGTCATCGACGAGGCCTCCTGGAACAACATCGACAGCTACATCACCTACGCCGAGCAGTCCCCGGATGCGAAGGTCGTCCTGGGCGGCGGCCGTGACAAGAGCGTGGGCTACTTCGTGCAGCCGACGGTCATCGAGACCACCGATCCGCACTTCAAGTCCATGGAAGAGGAGATCTTCGGCCCGGTCCTCACCGTCTATCCGTACGATGACGACAAGGTCTGCGAGGCCGTGAAGCTCTGCGACACCACCTCCCCGTACGGTCTCACCGGCGCCGTGTTCGGCAAGGACCGCCTCGCCGTGGAGAAGATCACCGACGCCCTCCGCTATGCGGCCGGCAACTTCTACATCAACGACAAGCCCACGGGAGCCGTGGTGGGCAACCAGCCCTTCGGCGGCGCCCGTGCTTCCGGTACCAACGACAAGGCCGGCGGCGAGTTCAACCTCATCCGCTGGATCATCCCCAGAGTCATCAAGGAGACCCTCGTTTCCCCGACCGACTACCGTTATTCCTACATGAAGTAATTATGTCTGGACGGGGGTATATCTTCCAAAACCGTCGCTTCGCGACCCCCTCCCATCAAAGATGGGCCCCTCCCTCTTATGCGGCCGAGGGTGGCCACAGGTTTTGGAAGATACACCCCCGTCCAATAGACTCCATAGTATGAAAAAGCTCTTTGTTTTTGCAACCGTGGCCGGCATGCTGGTGCTGGCCTGCGGACGGACGGCGCCGAAGCAGACGGAGGTGGACTTCGTGGAGGCGCTCGGGATTCCCGAGTGCGTGATCACGACCCCGCCGGATTCGCTGGGGCTGGACCCCTGGTACAAGAAGTATGTCGATGTGAACGGGATTCCGCTGTGCTCGAGCTGGCGGTGCCCGGACAGCGCGCTCGTGGCCGGGCATAACACGTTGTGGGCCATGACGTCCATGCTGTCGGACGAGGTGATGGACGCCCTGCGGAAGGCCGGGACGCGGGTGACGATGATGGGCCGGTACGAAGGCACCACCGACGTCCCCGAGCACCGTTTCCTTGTCAATGACACCACCCTGAACTGGGACCTCCGGGCCCGGGGCCTGGGCGGTGACCTGGAGCTGCCGCTCACCTCCTGCGCGGAGGAGAACGTGCTGGGATACCAGATTGACAAGTACCACGCGGAAGACATCCTCATCCACGAATTTGCCCATTCGATCCACCTCGTGGGCATCCTGCAGGTGGATCCGGAAATCAACGACCGCCTGGAGGCCCTCCTCGCGAACGCGAAGGAGAAGGACCTCTGGTGGAACACCTACCGCCTCACGGACATCGCCGAATACTGGGCCGAGGGCGTGCAGGACTGGTTCAACGTGAATGCGGAGATGGACCACCCCGACGGGAAGCACAACTACGTGAACACCCGCGAGGAGCTCAAGGAGCGCGACCCGGGTCTCTATGACCTCCTGGCCGAGTACTTCCCCGCCACCGAGCAGCAGATTTCCAAGCACAAGTACGTGAACGAGTGCACCAAGGAGAATAGCCGAACGCATTGATATGTTTGACAAGAGTACGTATATAAGCCGCCGCGCCCGCCTCGCCAAGGAGGTGGGCGACGGCGTCCTGCTGTTCCTGGGCAATGCCCTCGTGGGCATGAACTACCGGGACAACGAATACGCTTTCCGTCAGGACAGTT
>Ga0265299_10001689_pt1 | contig 24365 bp, 15 predicted proteins | sample AusTroGonzalo_MG_4_FD_193485 | JGI IMG/M metagenome (GOLD analysis project Ga0265299, IMG submission 193485) | Bovine rumen microbial communities from tropical cattle in Woodstock, Queensland, Australia - Gonzalo_02 | ecosystem: Host-associated > Mammals > Digestive system > Stomach > Rumen ... | reverse complement strand
ATAATAATATATCTTTTTCTACTTTTGATAATAAAGATTTAGGCATTTGTTCTGATTCTAGCGAACTTCTATCAACTTCAGGTTCAATATAATGAGTTATACTTATTTGTGGATTATTTATACTATCTTTAATTTCACATTCAAAGATTTTAACAGGATTACACATATAAAATGGGTACATATCAGGAAATAAATTTTTAGGTGCAGGAGTCTTGTTTTTATTTTTCTCAATATGTGGTAAATATATGTATTTGTAATAATTTTCTAATAATTCTACAAACCTTTTTCCACGAGATTCTTTTGGATATACTTCAAATGCTCTTATTCTAATATCATTAAAATTAGTTCTATCTGGATAATCAGTAACAACAAATAAAAATCTATCTGTTTCTTTTGTTGCCATTTTTAGTTCATCTTCACTATGAATTGCAATTAACCATTTTGAATCAAAATTTCTTTTAATATCTTTAGAACCACAATACGGACATTTTGTATCGGTTTTAAATAGATTTTTTCCACATTCTTTATTTTTACATTTATCACTTTGATCAACCAAACTACAAGATTTTACTTCTGTTCCATCTTCTATATCATTTCCTCTTGCTCCAGATGCAGTTCCTTTAATTCCAAGAATCAAACTTGCTAAATGTTGTCCAGGATAACCTATTTTTAGATTTGGGGTTTGATTTGTAATTTTAGACCATTCGTGAACTGAAATTCTTGGATTCACAAGCATTTCTTTTATAAATTTAATTATTAATTTTTTGTTGTTATGAATAGTTATCTTTTTAATGTCTGGTTTCATATTATTCCCCTACATATTAGGAATAATATCATATTTTAGCTCTCGTCACAATGATTCGTTATTTTTACTATCTTTTATGGAACAGAGTGTTTCTTTAAAAGAAGTTTTGTTTTTATATCTTTTGCTCAATTCAGCGTCAAAAGTGGAAAAATCACCTTGAATATAATTTAAATCTTTGTTGTGGGCGAAATGACAAATAGATATATTTTTTGGTCTGTATTCATTTAAAGATATTGCTTTTTCAATTCTTTTAATAATTGTTGTTGGACTTGCTTCGGGGCTTTTTAACCAATCAACAACAAAACCATCCAATCCTGCTATTTGCTCGCATATAAAATCTTTCTCATATTGTGTTGTCACAACATCATATTGTTTTAATAACTTAATAATCTCCAACGCGGTGTTTATTTCGATTTTTTCAGAATCATTACCTATGAAATTTCCTTTTTTGTAACAATTAACGCAATAGTTAGAATTTTTTGAACCATCACAATTTGTTCCAAAATCATCTTTGGTTTCCATATTTTTAAAACAACATTGACATATTCGCAACTTTTACCAACCTTTTCTTTTAAAAAGTTTTCTCATAGTTTGAACATCCTATCAAGAAACCGCGAAAAATCAAATATATTTACTGTTATTCAAAAACACTCAGCATTTTATGTCTAATTATTCAATTTTTCTTTATTTTCTGACCGACATGTGCGGGTTATGATTACAAGGTTTTCTATAAATCAAAACTATTTTGCACCACAGTAACCATACCCGCAAATTTTATTATTAAAATCCATCCGATGCCGTGAAATCGTTTATATTGGTATAAAATTAAAATATTCGCGTATAATGGTTTATGTTTTTTTATAAAGCGTTATATAGGGATATGAATATTGGATGGGGATTGTTTTGTTAGTAATCCCCTAATAACATAAAGCATACGACCTATATTTATACTGTTTTTTATAACAGATATATTTGCGTTTTATTCAAGTGTTGCCAACCACTCATCAGACAAAAACTCTAAAGCCACATGACGATCTAACATATCCACATTAAACCTTGTGTCATATTGTAATAAACACTTATCACAATATGCGGCACAATCACAAGAAGCAAGCATACTTTTTGCACCATACATGATATTTTTCAAATTGTTAACTATGTCTATTGACGAACAATAACCCGTGGCATTATTATCAAATAAAACAATACTCAAACAAGTTCCTTTATCATCTGGTGTTCTTACCTTCTTTTTTATACAGCCTATTTCTTCTAATTCTACGCCCATAAAACTAGCAATGGATGCACGAATAGCAACAGCTAATGTATAAGCCAACACATCATTTGTTATGTATTTATCGTCAAGATCCTTAAACACAAATTCTATGGCATCTGTGGTTGTCTCTATACCAAGACAAATATTGTTTAACATAGCAAAACTACTATGCTTGCACTCAGTACCTGTACGTAACCGTTTGTGAGAATCTTCCATTGTATTGCTTGTCATACGTCCACAGCTTAGACATAAATCATATCCATTGCTCTTTCCTTTGGAATAATTTATCAAACTACCTGTTGCGGAATTCCTATAATAAATATTTTTATGCCCCTGCCACATAGCGAACTTTTCATAAATACTGATAAGAGGCTGACAATATGGCGTAAAATTTTTGTCATCAAGTCTATTGCCTACCTTTCCATTGAAATCAACAGAAAAACCAGCAGGCTGAATATATCTAAACTCGGTTGTTTCTACCGGATTATGACATTCTTTACAAATAATATTATCTTTTAAATGTGAGGTCCCACTGGCACCACAATGCTTGCAACGCCATACATATCGTAGATTTTGAATTTCTTTTACTTCTTCATTAGATACAGGTATATGCCAGTTCAAAGTGATTCCTTCTGATTTGTAAACGACCCCGTCAATAACAACTTCGGAATCGGGAGCATATTCTCTTATCGCGGTAGCCATATCTCTTGTGGGTGCGGATAATCTGCGGAATAAGTTATCTTCTCGGTCTGCCACTGTGGATTTTTGTTTTTTTGCTTCTTGGTTATTATAAGTAGAAAAAGTAACCAGATTGATCGGGAAACCATAACGAGGTAATATACCCGCCTCTATTAATTCTTTCAGAATATATTCCCCTTCAATACGTTCCTTCTGTTTTTCCAAGGCAGCCAATGCCACATTGTTATCAGTTTTTGTTAGTAAAGCTATTTGCTCTTGCACTGCATTATATACCAAAAACCAATCTTTATTAAAATTATTCAATTGATCAGATAATTTTTTGACAAATTCAGATAAAGGTTTATCTTGAAAATTAGTGTTAGCAATAATTTTGTTCAAAGTATCACAAATATCATTATCAGATAATGCTTGTTTACAAAAATCGTCAAATGCTGCCAATTTATTATCGTCTTCTGATAACATCAGCCATTTCATATTCAGGCTGGTACCATCTCTGACATTTTCTGACGGAGACTTAAAAAAGGCGGCCAACAACGCAGAATTAATGTGTCGTTGCACGATTATTTCACTAAACATATCGACATGAGGAGCAATAATCTGACTTTCAAAAGCCCATTTGGGGTGAGCAAAAACATTGTCTTCATGTGAATTATTTTTACACATTGTAAACGCTATCGCTTTAGATTCTTTTCTACGTCCCGCACGTCCTGCTCGCTGTAAATAATTTGCTGGATGTGGTGGAACATTGTTCATAGCAACTATAGATAGCCCGCCTATATCGATTCCCATTTCCATTGTTGTGGAACAATTCAAAATGTTAACATCTCCGCTTTTGAACAAATCTTCATATATCTGCAATTTTGCAGAATCTTGTTGTGCAGAGTGCTCTACTGTACGGTAATAATTATTACCCATAATAATCTTATTCGCAATATTACTCCATAACCCGTTAGCTTTTAATACTTGGATTTTTGGATCCGAGCGTAGCCAATTAGCACGTCGATCTCGTATTTGATCAAAAGTCAAACCATTCTCTCCAAGATAATCATATAACGGCATGTCAAATTTCTCGCATTTAGGCGTGTTTTTCAAACTCATATATGGCGAACAATCTTTCAAAACGACATCCAACGTTCTCTTGGTCACGGGACATTTATAGACCGACTCTGGACGGCATAATGTAACAGATCTAAGATCTAACTTATATTTGTTATCCGCGCCAGCACGCAATATTTGTGTACGTGTTAAATCAATCCAAATACAATGTAATACTTGGTCGATAATATCTTCATTGACTGGATTCGGCAAATTCAGATTTAAAGCATAAGATAACAATTTGACTATTTGTGGTTGCGGTCCAATCTCTTTTCCTCGTTTTACTCTTGGGAAAAGTGTCGCAAAATTAGACTGTTTCTCTGTGGTACCCCAAGCTTCAATCCAAGATTTATTATTAAATGATGCCCCCCATTCTGTCCAACCTTCAGCTGGATATTCTATACAACCGTTGGCACGAACAAAATGATCCAAAAATATTTTCAACAAATCTTTCCATTCAGACGGATCAAAATATTTTGTTATTTGTTGGGGAACATTATGAATTTGAGAAAAATCATACCTCAGCGACAAAAGCCCTAAAGTCTCCATATTTGCCAAATGTTTTGGACGACGAGCAAATTCTCTAAAAAACAAAATATCAACCAACTTTGACATACCATTTGCAGGCGAAAACACATCCGGATCCTTGGACAAATAATATTTATAAATCCAATTCAATTCGTTCGCTTGTTGCGATATCAATTTATTTCTGATATCAACATATTTCGGGTCATCATTTGGATGGGTTGCCAAATATTGCTCAACCATATCTGGTGCACTTTGTCGCAAATTTTGTAAAAAAACATCCTCTTTCTTTTCTTTTGACACCGCATCCAAAAACAAACTTCTTATGGAATTATTTTCTGCGTTTATCTGTAATTTCATAGCTGTTTTGGCGGTACCTTGACGCGAATCCGTAAAACAGATCATTTTTTTACCAAATGCAGGATGTCCATTTGGATTTTTAGCAGGATCCGCATAAGATAATAATGACGGCAATATAACACTCAAGAAGAACGGGACACCTTGAAGAGGTGTAATAAACGCTCTTTTTTCACCGCAACAAGGGCACCCTTTTCCTTTTTTCTCTCTCAAACCTATCTGTATTGAGTCTGGGACTTCCTCGTTGTATACGACCCCTGTTTTTTTATCGATATATTTATGTACCCCCGCAGAATTATCTATAAATATTTGGGTTTCTTCTAAAATATTGTTATTTTCTGATTCTGCATCTGTGTCTGCATCTTCCTCATTTTCATCATTCAACACAAAATCATCTTTAATCAAAGATAAATTTGGGACGATTTTATTAACTGTTTCTTGTTGAATACGACGAGCATCTAACGTCGTCGTACCACATGTCGAACAATAACTTAATCTGAACACAGGTGCCCCACAATCACACACATATCTTTCATCCAAATATACCTTGCCATATTCCCAATTTTTGATAGTAGGTTTATGGGGACAATTTTTATCACAGCAACACCAAACTCCTGGGAATGTTTTATGGAAGAAATGAATTCTTAACGGCAAAAAAGAGTTGTGTGAATTGCTTTTTGTGGATAAAACATCCAACCAGCGCAAGCCTTCTTCATCAGACAAGTTGAAATTTTCACAAAATTCACGTAATTCTCTGACTTGGACGGAATCGTACCCTTGGTTTATAAAAAAGTTGCGCATTTCATTAGCTAGTTTGTTATGTTGCAACACGGGTATAACCTCGTCACAGGACAATTGTTCTAAATACTCTAATGATTCATTGGTTGGTAAACCGATCGTGTACTTCTCAATACATCTTGTACCAAAAACAACCTTGACCCGATCTTCTTTTATCCCAGCAATACTAGCCAAGAACCTCTGTAACTGTTTTGCGGCATCATCACCACCAATTGTTGCCGAAGATGCAATAAATTTGACATTTTCCTTGGATACACCGAAAGCGGTCAACACCCTTTTCAACAACAAAGAAAGCTCCGCTGCTTGAGACCCCATATACGTATGAGCTTCATCTAAAACAATATATTTCAATTTTCCTTGGGAAGCCTTCAATATATTATTATCTTTTTTGCGAATTAACATGTATTCCAACATCGTCGGATTTGTTATCAACAATGGCGGTGGCGATTCCCACAAATGTTTTCGATCTGAAATTTCTTCTGGATTTTTCCAAGATCCACCTGTCCGTTTTGGATTGTCTGGTAAATTCCCATTATACAAACAATATCTGATTTTTCCTTTGTATGGAGATGTCCACGCACTAAAACGTTCTTTTTGACTCTGAATCAAGGCATTAAGCGGGTATAAAAACAAAGCCTGCACCCCTTCTAATTGGTCGACAGAAGTTTCCGCTTGTTTTATAATATCACTTAAAATAGGTATCATAAAAGCTTCTGTTTTCCCGGATCCGGTACCACTGGCAACTACAACGGACTTGTCTGTTTGTAATAATGTTTCCCATGCTTCTAATTGATGAGTATATGGACTCATATCCTTTTTAAAGCCATAATTTTCAGCTTTGTCCAACAAATTCATAAATGAAGCGGGAATCAAATCAGGAACCAAATCCAAGAATTTTTTATCGGCATTTTTCCACCCGAACATTGGTTCAAATACAGGTGTAGCTAAAAGACGTGTTTTTGGCTGCGATAATAATGATTCTATATGCTCACGCAAACCTGTCGGCATGGTGGCAATATAACTCAATACCGCCTCTCTTGGCATATTGGTAAGTTCATAAAACAAACGTGAAAAAGCGTCTCGTCTCATAATTTACACCTTTGATAAAATAATTGTTGATATTCTATATGCTTCTACGAAATAAGCAACATGGAATCTAATGAAGTTTCTTACTGTACGTATCAATTCAGGATCATTCAAGTAAGCGTCTTTTCCCTGATAAGCTAACCAAGCACAAAACATAGGGAAATGAATAACAAAACTTCTAATTTCCGGATATTGATCCAACCTAAACAACGATGATTTGCCCATGTTTTTGTATTCGTTAATCAACATCGTACTTACATTATGAGGAATTTTTATTCCATCATATCCTGCTGTCACATCACTAACATACCCATTAAGCATTTGATTCGTTTCACTAAATAATTTTTCACTCCAATCTGACGCGGTCTTGTTATTAGCCCAATCTTTCATATTATCACGCAACAAAACATCATTTTGGTGCAAAATACGCATACATTCTTGCTGTGTATTTGTATACATTAATGTACACAAAGTAAAACTTATTTCCTTAAATACCGATGCTACCACAGAATATTGTTTATCCCATATTTTATATTTTAATTGTTCAAAATTTTCCTTGAATTTAGTTTCCATATAATCCCATATTTGTGAATTCCATTTATCATGAATATGGTCAACAAACAGATTATCAAGATATACATTAAAGAAATCTTTATATTTTTTTACAACATCTGATAATATACCTTTTGACAACAATGCCGTATTCACAAACAGTTCGTCACGAAATTTAGACAACATTTTTGTCATGCGCTCATATTGCATATCAACAAGATTAGTTGCCCAATCTATCGCATCCGGGAATGATTGATTTTTATCCAATTTTGGTTCAACGAATGTTCCACGCAACAAATACATTACTAATAAACTTTGGTTATTAGCTATACAAGTCCATAAATTTATACCATCTAATGGGATATCATTATCTATAAATAATTTTGATAACATATCTATCTCTTGCCAGATTTTTGAACCATAATCAAAACTCAATTCTGATAACAGGATATTAGTTAATGATTTATTATCCCCCCATATTATATATTTATAGAAATCATCAATTTTCGCGTTTGGCATATTTTGCCTATAAACGAACGGTTTTATTCTAACATCTGCACCAGCCGCAGAATAAATTGCATAAATTCCCGTTTCCAGCGAATTTGTGTCTACTATACCATTCGATGTAATTTGCACACAAATTGGATGCGACGCTTCTTTTAAAAGATCTATTGCATATATACTAATTCCTGCTGGAACAACATTTGTTTTTGCAACAACATAAATAGCATTACCATTAACCTCTGCTGTCATATCATATTTTGATATATACAACTTTGCAGGACGTACAAAATTTTCTTCCAAACTTAGAACTATGTCCTCTATATCATCCTCAAACAAAAATCGCATATCGTGTTCGTAATCAACCAATCGATATTCTGCAAAAGATTTAGTTGCTGTCAAATATTTATCTATACACTGGTTTATAGAATTTATTGAAAAATAACAAGCATGTGCCAATCCAAAAATATTGATACGTTTTCCATATAATCCGTTTACAGAAATCACAGAATTATTGATACAAGATAAATGTTCATCATAAAAACCAAACCCTTTGGCAGGAAAAGGCATACTTATATCCATATGCCCCATGTTATCTGCAAACCATATACCAAACTCAACGGCTGCTGGTGGAATTTCGACTAACGAAGTAAACTGAATCGAGCTTTCTACCACACAAGCTGAATATTCTTTATTATTTATTGGTATGATCTTTGCCGGTACAAAATTCTTAATATTAATGTCTCCACCGTTACTAGCGACATTTTTATATTCAAATTGTGTTTCCGGGGGCAAAATGAACACTGGTACTTTACAAATATTTTTCCCATCTTTATAGCAACAAACATCTACAAGCCCGATACATTCCGTTACCGATAAAACGGTATCTGAGTTGTGCATACGATAAACAACATTTTGTTCTTTGATATAATTTTGTTCCTCATCAATATAATACAACTGTGGCGATCCCAAATAAGCGTCATAAGGTTTTGTACGATATTGTAATAATCTACCCCCAAGTACATATTGCCTTGTTTTTGTAGTATCATTCAACCGTATTTCATAATTACCTATAATTGCATTGTTGTTTTCGCATTTATACAAACAAAATTTGCGCTGATTCACCATAAATGTATTTATAGATTCAAGATCTTGCGGAACCTCGGTAAAATCATCCAGCAACCCAATATAACAGGAAGATGTCGCTACACCAACATCCCCAGATCCGACATATAAATACTTACCTTTTTCATCCAACACAAATACCATCGGCTCTGATAAATCAATACTTTCTGCCAACCGTACCTTGGCACCATTAATGTTTTTATCATTCGTTGGCGAAGAAGTTTCCAAAATAATCGATTCTGTCACGGGGAGTTTGTTGCCACAATGTATAATTTTGTACACATCGGGGTTAAACCAATCGTTTTCTATCTTTGCAACTTTTGTTTTGTTATCATCCCAAGTATTCAGATAAAATATTGGGGGGATTTCCCCTGTTATCCCAAAATATCGTTGAAAATAATCTCTTTCTACCGGTTCAGATGGGAAAACCACATCTAAATCAAGGAATAATCCATCTGGATTACCGTTTAAGAAACGTTTAACAATCGGACGTTTCTGAATTGCCTTGATTTCACTAGCATCTTCCATCAAATCATCCAAGAGAGTCCTGATTGCTCCATCTTCCAACAAAATTGGAAACTCTTCTCTCCAATCTGGAGTTGCCGCATCTAATTTAGTAATAACATCACCTTTAGAAACCAACCTGTAACGATTTTTTAATTCCACAATTTTTTCCACAACCTCAACTATAAGTTGATACATGCTTTCATTTCTAAGCGAACCAGCAAAATTGTAACTATCCACCTTGTCTTCTATAAAATCCAGCAATTCTTCAGCACTGACTACGTATCTTAGTTTGTGTTTTAACGCCGATTTTATCAAACTAACCATTCCCGAAGAAGCTTGCTCGTTTTGAATGTATTTTGCTGGCAATCCGCCGTTGGTAATAATTGCACCGAAATATATTTTTCCTATTGCATCTGTTGGAATCGGTCTTTTCAGAAAATCAAAAGTACTTCTAACAGACTCACTTCTGACCTCTACTTTTTTTACTTTTTTTGTAGTAAATTTATCGAATATGTTTTCCCAACACCACGAACAACCATTGTATTCGCGTTTATACCACTCTGTTGCAAAAAACACGAATAAAATGCCAAAACCTCGTTCTGATAATAAATCATCAAGATCTAAATTTTCTTTGCAACGAGTAGCCAGAACATCTTGTAACGATTTGTATTCTTGGTTTGTAATGCGATAAGCATACAAAGGGCGGCCATCAAAATCCGTTATATTTCTGGCCTTTAGCATCCCATTTATCCAATCTTTTTCAATCTGTTTCATGATTAATCTGCTCATTACAACACCTTTTGTGACAGATTGTAAAAAAAACACGTCCACAATGTCAATATCACGATAATATCTGCAACTATTTTTTTGATTTCGCCTATCTCCACCTTTGACTATGCATCGTCTCGTGATAATTACATATTTCAGTATCTGACTTATAGTACTAGTCATAAATTTTCTTTGATGAATATATTACATGCAATTCATTAAATATCGTTTTGTACTTTTCGACAATATTTTCATATTCCATAAAAACCTGGCATACAACAATAAACAAATTTTCACATTTTTATTTTATATAAAGTTCTCGATTAAGTTTACTTTGCAACCATTCCTAGAAACCAGTAAACCCACATATCAACAAAGCACCGAAAATAATAAATAATTGTGAAGGGCAAAATTAGATCGACGCATTGTTTTTACACGAATACAAACACAGAAAGAACTTGATTTTTTTCCTTATCCCTATTACACTGCCGCGGATACCGATTTAACCAACTTAACTCTCACAAAAATAAAGGAGAAAAAAAATGAAAAAAATTTTAACCATATTTGCCGCATTGGGTTTGACCGCATGTTCCGCCAGTTTTCAATCAAATGAAACACAGACACAAAAAATATTGGATTCCAAGTTTAATATGAGCATGCCACAATGGGTACTGGACAGCGCAGAATCCAGATTGATTGAAGATAATGGTAAAAAATATTTTGTATCTGAAATCGTCAGAGGTGAACAAAGCGACAATACCGCACAATTAGAAAGAGTCGCAGCATTAGAAGCTTCCGCACAATTAGCAGCTATGGCAGCCCAAGAAATCAACGCAGCTGTACAAGCTAGTTCTAGTGGTGAAAATTTAAGGAACGCGACATCTTCTATGAACACCGTCAGTGAAACAAGCATTAGAATTTCAAGTTTAGTTCCTATCGCATCATATTGGCAATTGGTCGAAAAAGCTACAGGTAAACGTGAATACCACGCTTTCGCCAAGGTTCGTATTGATTCCCAAGAATTGGTTAATGCTATGGCCCAAGCTTTTGTTTCCGCAAACCCGGATGTTCCAGCTAAGGTATCCAAAGACATCATAAATAAATCCACAACTAACATGCACTTAGGTGATGTAAAACCCAGCGCAAAAATATTCTAAGTTTTTATGAATATAAACCTTCGTAGATTTTTAGTGATTCTGAACGGGCTGATTTGTATTAGCATCTCAGCCCATTCGGAGGTTTGCGATTGGGCAAAAAAGACCCCAGAAGATGACGCGGATTACAAGTATTTTGTAGCACGTGAATTTTCAACCAAAAGTCGTGAAGAAGCTAAGCGTAACGCAGAAAACAGTATAACCCAACAAGTTTGCAACATTGTTGGTAATTATTTAAGTACTGCGACAGATTCGTACGAGGACGAAGACATATCAAATTCGACCAGTTCAACGGCTCAACGTAGCAGATGCCTGGGCATATACAAACAAAACTTTGTGCGACTGGACACTGACGATGGTCGTATTGATGGTGAATACGTTGCGTGTGTAAAGTATCAATATTTGAAAGACAATTTGAAGCAAGAACAAGCACGCATCAACAAAGAAGGAACCATCACAGGAAGTATGGCATTAAATGAGTATGTCGGTAACCCACATTGCGACGGGCATCCTTTGGAAATAAAAACCAATCCGTCTGGAGCTTTTGTTTCTATAGATGATGAAAAAGAATATACAGGACAAACCCCATTAATTTTTGGTAGTGTATGTAATGGATCCCATTCGTTAAAAATTACCATGGATAATTATGATACGGTGGAACGCACAATATATTCCTCAGACAAACAAATATTCCAAAAATTACAACGTTCTACAAAAAATATCACATTTACAACGAACTTGGGCGATTCAACGATTACAATATACGACATGGACGGTTTCAAACAAGATTCTGGTCCCGAACCATTTTCATATGATTTCTTGTCTGGTATTGAATATAAAATCAGCGCAGAAAACACAAAAGCCAACGATGTATCCATAAAAAAAATCTTCAATAAGAACTCCGACAAAAATTATAAATTTCAAATGGATAAATTGTCTGGCAGAATCGATTTTTCTGTGTTCAAAAAACGCAATCCTGGTATACGTATTTTTGTGGATGGGGTCGAAATTTACGATAACGAGACGGGTTTATTAACTCCGGACATTCGCCATGACATTGAATTTAGAAAATCTGGTGGATACAAGAGCAAGAAAGATTCTGTACGTCTGTCACCGAACCAAACGTATAACTATCCCTCCAGCGAGTTAAATTTTGAAACTAATACCTCTATTCTTACAAAATACGACCATTTAAATGAAGCAGGTTTTTTATGGCTTGGTTTAACTTATGGCATGGGGGCTTATTCAAACAACGGTTTTGGAACATCGTTACGTACACTTGGTGTTTCTGGGAATCTTTTCTTAGGGAAACGTTTTAGTTTAGACTTTGGAATGGCTTTTGGTGGTACAAAAAGCATGACCAACCAGGACTCTAGAAATTATGCACAATATATACAAAATTCTAGTGCATCATCATTATTCCAAAACTATGATACATACTATGACATATCACTAGAACAAACCTTCGCTAAACTAGACGCAGGACTGTCTTGGTATCTTATGCAACATTTTTGGTTTTCGCCATTTCTAACTATTGGATATAACAAGTTTTTACAATTAAGCAATAACGTAACTTGTGACAGTAATATGAGTGGTTTGTGCGATTCCATAACAGATAAAACAAATATAAACACAGGGACCATCATGGGTGGTGCCGGCGTTCAAATGGGCTTTTTTCGTGTAATTGGCAGATTGGGAACAAGTTATCAGGACGTCATGTTCGGAATATCAATACCAATCAAACTATAAAAAGGTAAAAGTATGAAACCGTATTTTATTTTGGCATTTTTGGTCGCTTTATCAGGTTGTACAACTACAACAACATTGGAACTTGGTGATTTACCACAACCTGTTTATGTATCTGTTGGGGACGGTACAACATATATAGCACCATCATCCGATATTCCACCAGCAAACGCCCTGTCGTATAGTCAAATTGATACTATGCTCAAAGGTTCTAATTATTATCAAGACACGTCTATTAGTTATAAAAGCATAAATTACGACCCAAATTACAATCTATATTTAAAACGCAATTCTGGCAACATTCTGTTTTACCCAACAGGGAGTTCTAGTATTTATGTCCTGACTTATCGTGGTGATAGATTTGTCCCGAATGCTAACGGTTTCGCCGAACAAACATCGGGCGCCATTCCTGCCTCGTCACCAGATCGGCCTTATTGGGATGGTCTGGCAACAACAAAGTTGGTGTTGGGCGGTGGTATGACGGGATTGAATTATGTTGATTTCGGTTATTGGATTGGTATTCCTAAAAACACGACAAAAAAACCTGTGTACGAGGCATTTGCTACGCGTACTCCAGGGTATTCAGCTGGTGTCAGTGGCACAATGGTAAGTCCAAATACATCCTATACAGGAAGAACAGCTGCAATTGCTGTTGACAACAATGTATCCGGCTCGGCACGAGAATTGGGTGGAACAGCAACTTTGACACTTGATAATTCGTCACACACACACCTAAATTTAGCATTTCAAAATTATTATACTTTTGATATCTATAGCAATACCTCTTATGGTTATGATATCTCTTCAGTATCTGTAAGTGGTACAAATACAAACGGCGGTCCTGCATTTTCATCATGTTCCAGTGGATGCAGTGCAGGTGCTTCATACACTTATGTTGGACAGTATCAAGGCGATGAAGTTGGGGGTACATATAAGTACAACAGTGGTAACAGTACCTTGGTTGGTTCATTTGGTGCATCATTAAATTAACATGTTCAAATATGTTATAATTTTATCGTTTTTTATGATACATTCTGCTTATGCGGTAACGTATTTTGATATTCAAAAACAAAAAAAAGATACAATTATATCAGTCATAAAAAAAAACAATGATGTTGTAAAAGCCATACAAAACCTCGATTCTACGGAACAAGAACGGGACTTATGCTTGGCATTAAACATATATTTTGAAGTTCGTAATTGCGTTATTCAAGAAGCAGTTGCCTCTTCTTATACGGTTTTAAACAGATATTATGACAATGATATTCCTGGATTGAACGACACCCAAACATCATTATGCGCGGTCATCTTTGCCCCGAAGCAATATTCTTGGACAAATGACGCGGTTATTCCATATCCTAAAAATAAAAAAATGTGGAAAATTGCGCAAAGTGTCGCATATACTATTTTACACAACCCCAGATATTATGATGAGCATGCTAAATTGTTTGAAATGAAACATTACATGACTCGTGCTTTAAATGACAGTGGCTATGCACCAAAATGGGAAAAAAAGGCGACATTCAAAATTCAATTTGATGATGGGGATCATGTATATATGTACATGAACCCAATTCCTTGGTATAAAAGCAAATATTGGATTGCTAAAAAATTAAAAAACATGGTCAATTCTGACGCAACGGAAATCAAATCATTTATTAACGGAGATTAAATATGCGAAACATTTTTGCATTATTATTTTTGTTCATAATTGGTTTTTCTTCGGTTTGTTTTGCGGAACAAAATAAAGATGTTGATAAGGATGTCGATTATTTTAATACAGCCATGAAAATAGATATTTCTGGCGATCAAAAAACCGCGTCTCAAATATATTATGCTCTATTGCAAAGTGAAAATACCGACGTTAGCCTTGCCTCTGCTCTAACACTAGCACAAAAGTTTGTTGCTGCGGAAGACTTTCAAGCAGCGATAAAATACTATAAATGGATTCTTCAACAAAAACCCGATTTTTCCCAAGCACGGTTTGAATTAGCATTATGTTATATGAAATTGAACCGTTGGAACCAAGCCGATTATCAATTAAGGTTAGCTCTTGCTGCAAAAGACTTGCCCGATGATGCCAAGCAATTGATGATTTTTTATCGTTTTTTAATAAAACAAAATAAAAGTTGGAACATATGGTTCAATTTTGGAGCGGCACCAGATAATAATATTAATAATGGTAAGGGTGGAACTGAATGCATAAACACCATCTTTGGTTCTTTGTGTCACACACTAAAAGAACCAGAATCTGCCGTTGGTGCTAATTTATCTCTTGGTGGCACTTATGAATTTACTTTATCTGATCAATGGCGTTGGAAATCAGAAGCAAACATTTACTCAAACACATACACAAACCATGATTACAATGACTTATATTTGTTCGCCGCTACTGGCCCAAGGTATATATGGTCGCGTGGCGACATCTGGTTATCTGGGATCGGGGTACGCCGTTGGTATGGCGACAAACGTTATAATTGGTCTTATGGCACAATGCTAGATACCAATTACGATTTTACCCCCAGATTGTCTGGCGGTTTGAGTTTTAGATTTACAAATAATACTTATGATTTCTATGGCGATTTTTTGAATGGGCAAACATATTCAACAAATATGCGGTTATCATATTCATTTAATTCTTGGTTATATACTGTATTCAGAACAGGGATATTAAGAGAAAACACCGTAAATCCAATTTATTCATACTGGCAACCCAACATAAGCTTGGGACTTGGTGCAGAAATACCGTATGGTTTTCATGTTTATGTCGAACCATCTTTCTATTTTTCACAATATGATGATGAACGCTTAGTTGTAAAAGATGGCAATTTCTCCGAAATAAAAGAAAAAGATTTTCTTCAAAGATATGCTATTTCCATATCTAACAACAAATTTGACATCTGGGGTTTTGTACCAACTATAACAGTGGCTTATACACGACGAGATTCGAATATTTGGCAACAAGAATATAGTAAAATCTCTGCTGCATTTACTTTACAACAAAGATTTTGAACCTTGTTTCTTTATATATCAACTACCTCGGGTAATACATGCATACCGAAAAAAATCACCCACATCCAATCTATAACCAGCATAAAAAGGATATCCTAGCCGTTGGTTTGGGTTTTGCGCCATAATCTTGGTTCTTTGAAGCCGCCCAAATCGGGATTAAAAAGGCCACGATTTTCTTTCTTGGCGTCTAGGAAAACTGGTTTTACATGGTCACAATGATGACCACCGTCATAATACCAAGCGTACCCATTGCGGACCAGCGCAATGTTTATATTTATCTTTTCGTTGTTTTTTTCCACATAACACAAGCCGAGCCAACGATTATAAACATCTTTTGAAATTGCATCACAAGTGACAATGCCACCGGCAACCATGTCTTTCAAAAAATCCTTGGCAAGTTTTCCACAATCTGTTTCGTTATCAAAACAGTATTGCGCATTCCCCTTGTACCAACTTTCCGGGGTATCAACACACGCAAGTCGAATTCGTTGACCGGAAATATCTATTGTGTCACCATCAATAACCTTTGGTGCGACACTGCAAAAATGCTGGTCCGTGTTTTCGGTGGCACAAACATCATCCGATGAAAAACTAACAACCTTTTCTTTAACAAGCACAAAACAACTTGATATAATCGCAATCAATCCAAAAAGTTTTGCTAGTTTCATATTCCCCTACCCCTGTTTTATCCAAGGATCTTTGTACCAATATGTATTACATACGGAAACGAGCACCAAGGCGAACGGTTTGAAATACATACAAACCATCATCAGCCGTTGGCATATAAGCCCGTCGATATCCCAAATCCAATGTGGTTATATCGGAATATTTATAAGCAACACCCGCATGCAACGCATAAATTACCCCCTCGTCATTTGCGGAATCCTTAATTTCTTCGGTGTTGTTAGTTCCTGTTACTTCTTCACGACCGAAACCATACCCCAACCCCAATCCGATATAGGGAACAATATTGTCAATTCGGAAATCCGCATAACCATTTGCCAACAAGAATATTTGATTGGTTTGTATCTCTGTTTTAGCGTCAACCGTATAACCACGTTTCACAGTTCCGTTTTCATGATAATTGTTATACCCCAGTTCACCTTCTAATCTTAAATGGAACCATTCATAAGGGTGCTTTTTACCGTACATATTGCTTAATGACCAATCAAGCCCCACCGCGGGCGATATTTCCCACAACACCCCCGAAGAATCATAGCTGTATCCACGAAGTCCCGGATTAGCAATTTCGAATTCTTTAACCAAATAATCACCAAATTTATCATTATCATTTACGTAAATGGTGGTACCCCCCACCCCCGCTTTTACCGAAGCGTAGTATTCAACCTTCGCATCCGCAACATTGGTAATAAAAACCATACATGCCAATAAAAGAAACTTTTTCATTTTTTCCCCTTTCAAATCCAAGGTCATTATAGAGACGCACAAAAATTATTGCAACAATAATTCACCAAGACGCAATTATTTTTCAAAAAAATCTGTATCCCGTGGAAATCAAGGCGAAAAACAAAAAAAGCAAAAAGTCAAACAAAAAAACTAGAAAATGTTTTCAAACCTGTTTGGTTCTTGGTCGTTTTTGTGATATAATACCGTAAAAGAGAAGCGTTATGTTATACCGAAACAAGCTATTTTTAGCGGTTATTTTGGTAACGGGCGGCGTTTTGACATGCACCGCTAGTGCTGCGCCCACCATAAAAAAAATTGGTGGCACAACGGATAATAGCACCCAGGGGACCATGGACAAGGGAACACTTACCAAATTATCAACGGCACAACGCACACCATCCATACGTGCATTGGGTTTATCCGCACAACCAACCGCAACAAACACCGTAAGTTCCGCATCGCAATCAGCGGGCAACGGTGGTTCTATGCGCTTGTCGGGGGTTCATAATAATATTTTTAGTGGCTTTGCCTCAAAACTTTCATCTAATTCCGGAACATCAACAGGTGGTAACAGTGGTAGCATAACATCAAATTTGACGCAACGCGTTACCGATTTAGAAGCCGCAATGGTCACAAAACAAGAAATTTTGGAATCGGGTAATGGAATTGATATCAATGGTAACACAATTGGTTTATCCGATGAAATAGCAAGTTTACCGGAAAGATTGGAAAGTGTTGAAAAAGATATTGACGATTTAAACGACCAAATCAAGGATATTAATTTATCGGATGATTATTATACAATTGATGAGGTTCAACAGAATTATTATGACAAGGAAACTGTTGATCAAATGATAAGCCAATTATCTAGTATGAACGTAGTGAACCAATTTGACCCTGGGTTTTTACATACGGAACCCAAGGCACAACCATAAAGCGATAAGTAAATAAATAAAAACAACAAACAAAAGGAGAGAATGCGAATGAAAAAAAGGGTATTGTATAGTTTGCTGACATCGTTGGCGGTATTTTCAACCGCCGCATACGCAGAAGACGCCCCTACTTCGGCACTAACGACCAAGGGCTATGTGGATAGCGGTTTGAAATATGTGTACGATGCAATCAAGGGTGATGTCACAGATGTCCAGGGCGATATTACAGATTTGCAAACGGCATTAAGTGATGGTAACGGTGGATTGGTTGATGTTAGCGATTTGGCGGACACCGTTGGTACCGCGGGCGTCGGTAACACACCGGGAACCGGTTTAATTGGCGATGTAGAGGCATTACAAGATACAATTGGTGATGCAAACGGTGGTCTGGTAAAAGATGTTGCAGACAACACAAGCGATATTTCCGCGTTGGAAACAGCGGTTGGTGATAACAACGGCGGTTTAGTAAAAGATGTTGCCGATTTAAAAACCACGGTTGGTGATAATACCGCGGGTTTGGTTAAACGTGTGAACGATTTGGAATCGTCCAGTATTGTTTATACCGCGGGTGACGGTATCGCCGTGACCGCTGGTGCGAACCAAGGCGACCCAGCTACCATTAGTTTGGATTTGGGAACAACCACCGCCAACACCACATACGTTTATAAAACCGACGCTAATGGCGATGGCTCATGGCAGACGATGGAGGTAGAAACCACATGGAGTGATACTGATTTTGAATCTTTATTAAATCCATAAAAAAATTAACAAATAATGCATTATGTTGTTTAATGGAACGCCATTTTATGATATAATGCGAACGAACAAAACAACAAACAAAACAAAAGGAAAGAGAATGAAAAAACTTTTAAATATATCGGTAATCGCGGCTTTGGCGATATTACCAATGGCAGCAAATGCAGCAGTCGGCGAGATTGTATCGGTCACGGGACCTGCAACTGCGACTAGTGCCAATCAAGCCGACAATGATGTTACAGCAACAGCTGGTCCAAAATATGCATTAGCAACAGAAGGCGCAAACGATGGTAATTTAGCTACCGCTGGTTATGTTAAGGGCGCATATAATGAAACAATGAAAGCAATTAATAAAGTTGCAGAAACAGCAGGTAATGCATTAACCGCAAATGGTACGGCAACATTGACCAACAAAACAATTGATGCAGATGATAACACAATCCAAGATTTGGAAGCAGACAACTTTAAATCTGGTGTAATTGTTACTGAAGTTGGTGCAACAGGTACAGATACATCATTACCAACAGAACAGGCGGTTCGTGAAGCAATCACAACAGCGACAACAGACATGGTTACAACTACTGGAACCCAAACTCTGACGAACAAAACAATTGATGCAAACAGTAACAGTCTTTCTAATGTTGAAGTAGATAATTTTAATGCATCCGCAATTGTTGATCAAGACACTGACGGTGGTATCTCTGCTGCAACTTCTGCATCCGATACAGCTTTAGTAACAGAAAAAGCCGTTGCAACAGCAATTGAAACCGCAACAACCGGTCAGGTCACACTTAATGGGACCCAAACATTAACTAACAAAACAATTGATGCAGACGACAATACCATTAGTGATTTGACAACATCTAATTTGAAATCTGGTACATTGGTTGATTCTACAACAGGAATAGCAACTGATGGTTCTGCGTCTGATGCAAAGTTAGTATCTGAAGCAGCTGTTGCTGATGCGATTGCAGATTTTGCTACACAAGACGGTGTTGAAAACACAGTTGAAACAGCGACGATTACAGCTAATGTTCCGACATTAACCACCTGGGGCAACGATAGTTCTACTAGTACAGTTGCTATACAAAACGTTAGCATCACAGCAACATATGCTGAACCGTAATAACAAAAAAATCTTAATTTTGGGTTCGGACAATTTTGTCCGTAATATCTGATAAAATTTTCCGGACCCTTTGTTAAAACAAATATGAAAAAATTATTTTGCATTTTTTCTGTATTAACCGTAATGTCCCCCGCTTTTGCCGAGGGTGAGATTGATAAAACAACCGTTGCCGCGACCGCTTCATATGTAGATGGTGCGTATAACACAATGGATGCGGCAAAGCAGGATAAATTAACAAACACAAATGTTGTTGAATCGGGGACGGGTCCCATAGTGAGCAGTGTTACCGCAAGCAATGGAACCGTGACCGTTACCAAAAGTGAAGTGACAATTCCCGTAGGCAGCACGTCAAGCAATACCCGTGCGGTAATTTGGTTTGAATAAATTATTTTTCCGTTTTTCACATAAAACGCTTGTCTTGGTGACAAGTTTTTTTTTACACTTATTATGGTTGGTGTCGCATCATAATTGTTTTGATACCATAAGAATGGACCCTAAGCGTGATGAGATACGGGAGAGTGTTTTTATTACTGGGTATATCGACATACGCATGTATGGCGATGGGACAGGTTTTGCGCATTGGAAACCATTCTATCACTTTACAAAATTCATGTAGCACGGATCACAAATTAAAAGTTATGGTTGGCAATAATACGTATTGCGCCCCTGCAACCACTACGTGGACGGCGGATTCGTTACATATTACTGCAAATGGCACCGTTTATACAATATGTGATGGTGAATGTGGTGGCGGCACATGGGTTATGCCCGAAGAACCGGGTGACCCGATTGTTATAACCGACCCGGAATGCACCGGTCCAACACTGACCCCAAATGCATATTTATTGTCCGATGGGAACCAGTGGTTTGATACGGGTGTTGCGGTAAACCCTTCATATAATCTTGATATTCAGGTGAAAATTGTAAACGGTAAAAGTGCGCGTATATTTGGTACAAACAGTTCATCGTGTTGGTTTGATATGACATTGGATCATAAACGTCGTGCCCAGTTTAGATTTGGATCTACCAATGCGGGTGCATCCGCAAATTTTAATGAAGCAAACAGTAAAAAATTATTAAGATTTGTAACAGAAAACCAAAATTCCACAAAAAAGGGTATTAGATATTATATCGATGGAGTATACAAAAGCACAATAACACGTACGTTTGGTTCATGTTCAACATCAGATACGATAAAAATATTTAAAAATAATTTGATTAGTAATAGTTCGCTTGATCAAACAGACAGTGGTGGTATGAAATTGTATTATATTAAATTATATGATACATCAGGGACGTTGGTACACGATTTTGAACCCGTTCCCGCTGGCACAAATGTTTGCGGACACATGGCACAAACAAATTGTATGTGGGATACCGTTGACAAAAAACTGTATTATCCCGCTGGGACCGGTCAAATGGGATACGGGGTTGATTAATAAATGATTTTTCAATGTTCTTAGTATTTTCAAATACTATTTTTGCACATTTTAGTATAATTTAGCTTATTGCGATACCAGCGCAATGATTCCATATTTACATTTTATTATTATTGCGTAATACGGGTATTGGTTTCTAAATCACGTTCACCATACAAAATACTGTCGTCAAAGGCGGTGTATTGTGTGTTTCCCTGGGTCACATGAATTGGTGTTACTGTTTGGTCCGTATCACTGACCCCGATGTAATGTGTTGTGGCATCGTTTTCAACCTGAACATTTATTGCGGGTACGGTTGGTTTCGTTGTTTTGGTGTATAATATAAAGTTCCCAAGATGTAATTTACGACCACAATCCGATGCTTCATCCGCACCATGTCCATATCCAACGGTGGTAAGACCCGTCGCACATTGGGTGCGCGTACTGGTTGAACCATAATTTACCGCACCACCCGTCGCCCAATAACCAACACCGGCATCGGTACATGTCGCATCATTTGCCGTTGCCATATATGTTCCAGCCGGACACACAAGTTGACATTCGCTTGCCGATGTTTTCCCGGACACCGTATTTGCATCATATCCCGTTGGACATGGCGTACATACCCCGGAATCCGCATATGTCGCACCAATACATGTGCCGGTCAAAATACATTCCCCATTGCTTTCGCTATAATTAGTATCGCAAGCCCACGGACAATTATCCGATGATGCGGAACCACTGTACGAACTATTTGTTGGGGTTATGTTGGTGCATTCGTGACGACCGTTTTCACCATCCGCGGAATAATACCCAACACCAGCATCAACACATGCACCATCAACGGCATAATACGTGGCATCACAAAGCCATGGACAACTGTTGGTTGCCGCATTACCGGAATATGTGGCATGCCCCGGCGCATTAGTGCACATTGATGGATCGCTGATATCGCCATATTTCACATCATTTGCCGCAATATAATATCCATTATCCGTGGCGGTACACGAAGAATCGTATTCTTCACGCACATAATACCCCGCATTACAATGTATTTTACACTGATTGATTGATTCTTTGTTATTTGTTGTGTCCGCATCATACCCCGATGGACATGGTGTACAAACACCCGTTAAATAATCTGGATAATTTGCCCCAGTACACGGATCCACACCTTCGCAATTATAAATACTTGTTGCATTATTTATCGGTTGATTATTCACAATTGTTCCAGCGCCATTTGGACACTGGTTACGAACACCATCGGAACCATAGTTTGTATAATTTTCGTTCGCATAATATCCATATCCAACCGGACTGCATGTGGCGATCGCATCACATACATCACTTGCATCATCAATATCCACACTGCATGTCGCGGATGTAAAATTGCCAGTGCCAACATTAGGATAAAATTCACTGTTTACACGATTATAAAACCCAAGGACACCATCATCACGACGCACCGGCACTAAATCTAATTTCAAATCCGCATCAGTATTGCCACCATCCCACAACTTTAATGAATATATTTTACCATTAAACAGCTTATCACCCCATCTGCTTACATTAACTTCGTCATTTTCATCAATGTATGCACCACCATTGGTAAACAGCTTAAATTTATTACCCGCGGCATTAAATCTGGAATTTGCTACCTGTTTGTTGCCAGGGTTTCCGCCATTAACAGATATTGTTCCGTTTGCGGTTCCATTGGATGTAACGGTATAATCGATTGTGTATTTGATTCCCTCAAAAAACGTCATATTTGCACTTGTCGCCTTGGCACCATTATTACCCGTATGACGCATCCAAAGCCCAAACACGTTACCCTTATAATTAGAACTAATACCACCCAGTTCATAAATATTACCAAAGAAATTACCAACATCACCCGTCGTTGTGCCCCGTGTCCCAACGACAAGTTTAATCGTCACATTATTTGATGTAATAGAATAATTAGTATCAATAAATGTCCCGACACCATCCCCCTGAAGATATTCAACGGGTGTGTATTTTGTCATATATGTACCGGCGTTACAGCGGTGTTGACATTGATTTATCGAAGTTTTTCCATCATCCAAATTATCAACATAACCACTTGGACACGCAACACATTGATTATTGGAATTACGATATGTCGCACCTGTACACACGGCCAAACATTCTGATACACTGCCCGCATGGTCCGAATTTGTTATTGCACCCGATGAACACGCCGTTCTGGTACTGGTTGAACCGTAATTTACCGTTGATGAGGCCGCCCAGTATCCATACCCCACATTAATACAACTGGTATCACCTGCCGCGGCTAAATATGTCCCCGCCGCACACGCAATTTGACATTGTGACACGGATGTTTTGCCCGAAAGTGTATGTGCGGTATATCCCGACGGACATGCAACGCAACGATCCGTGCTGGAATCAAAATATGTCGCACCCGTACATAACAACGAACATTCGGCGACACTTTCCGCCGTCATCGTTCCGGTGGTTTCTTCGGGATTCGGACAACGTGTATGGTTACTCACCGAACCATAATTCAATGTTTCCGCGGCCGCATAAAATCCGTCACCCACTTCGGAACAACTTGAATCGCCCGCACGCGCTAAATAGTGACCGGCATTACAATGAATTTGACATTGATTAATTGATGTTTTACCACTGTCGGTATTATAATTATACCCATTCGGACATGCGACACATTGGTTGTTTGCATTACG
>Ga0265299_10001687_pt1 | contig 24378 bp, 13 predicted proteins | sample AusTroGonzalo_MG_4_FD_193485 | JGI IMG/M metagenome (GOLD analysis project Ga0265299, IMG submission 193485) | Bovine rumen microbial communities from tropical cattle in Woodstock, Queensland, Australia - Gonzalo_02 | ecosystem: Host-associated > Mammals > Digestive system > Stomach > Rumen ... | reverse complement strand
TCGCACCTTGGCCGTTCAAGCTCGCTTGATGGCTCTCGGTTTGTCGTCGGTTTGGCTGCGCACTACAATTGGGATTATATTTCGATTACAGCAACAAAAGTTGCGATTAGCTGCGCGAAGCAATCTGTGAAATCCAACATAATCGCGGCTTTAGCCGCTGTAATAGGTAACATAATCCGTGTAATCTGTGAAATCTGTGGTCGTTTTATACATGCGATTGTTGTATTAGTTATTGTTGTCTGTTCAGACCCCCAACCCCCTAACTTAGGGGGCTTAAGGGTAGTGTAATGGTAAACTCGGTGTATTCTCCTTTCACGGAGGTGACGGTGATGTCGCCACCGTGGTTCTGGGCTATCTCGCGGCTGATGTAGAGTCCTACGCCCGATGCCTCACCCGTAGTCTTGGTGGTGAAGAATGGGTCGAAGATGCGGTCGATGATGGAGGATTCTATGCCTATGCCGTTGTCGTGGATGGTAATGATGGCCTTCTCTTTGCTGGTTTTCAGTTCGAGTCTCACCTCCGGTTGGTAAGGTCTGATGTCTGAAGTCTGATGTCTGAGGTCTGAAGTCTGAGGTCTAATGTCCGAAGTCTGATGTCTGATGTCCGAAGTCTGAGGTCTGAGTTCTGAAGTCTGAGGTCTGATGTCCGAAGTCTGAGGTCTGAGTTCTGATGTCTGAGGTCTGATGTCCGAAGTCTGAGGTCTGAGGTCTGAGGCCTGGGTTCTGAGGTCTTTCTTCAACACGGCATAGATGGCGTTTCGCAGCATGCCCATGATGGTCATGCTCAACAGTTCGCCGTTGCCTTTTATGTGGATGTCGTCTGCGGGCAGTGAGAATGAGGTGCTGATGTTGTGCTCTGCAATTTCCTTCTCGTAGTATTTGTGCAGCATCTTCTCGTTGTGGCGCAGCAAGTCGTTGAGGTTCATGTTCACCTGTCCGCCCGTGCGGTCCTTGAGCATTTCCTCCATGGCCTTGAGCACCCGTGCGGTGTTGGCCCCGTGCTCACCCACCTTCTGCAGGTTGCCGTGCAGCATGTTGAGCACCTCCATGGTATCGTCGTAGTTATCGGGGGTGATGTTTTCCTTCTCGTCCTCAATGTTGGCCTTGATATCATTGACAAGGCTTTCTGAGAGCTTAGAGAAGTTATTGATATAGTTCAGCGGGTTGAGTATTCGGTCTATGAGTCCCTGGGTGAGCTTACCCACGGTGGCCATCTTCTCTTGACGCACCAGCTCGTGCTGTGCTTCGACGAGGTCTGCCGTCCGTTCCTGAACCACGGTCTCCAGACGGTGCTTGTCCTTCTCCAGGCGGTAGAGTCTGTAGCGCATGAAGGCGTAGATCAGGGCCGCAATCAGAAGGATATAAAGCAGTTGCATGTACCAGCGCATGTGCAGAGGTGGTGTGATGCGGAAGTAGATGTCCACGATGTCTGACAGCCGTCCGTAGGCATCGCGTGCCTGTACCTCGAAGTGGAAGTCGCCATAGGCGAGGTTACTGTATTCCTCGAAGGTCAGGGTCTCCCATGCACTCCAGTTTCCTCCGTTCATTCGGGTGTGGTATTGCGTGGCGAGCAGCATCGACGGGTTGTCTATGGAGTAGTCGAACACGATGTGGTGTTCGTTGCTGGCCAGTGTGGGCAGCTCTTCTGGCTGTGGACCGTAGCCTCCCCAGATGATGCTGTCGCCGTGGAGTCTTACTGAGCGCAGCCGGAGCCTGGGCTTCATGGTGAAGCAAGGGTCTTCATGCCTGTCGTCGACGATGCAGAGTCCCTTGTCGCCACCCATCCACAACTGATTCCCACGGCGCATCATGGCACACACGGAGTAGTCCATCAGTGGATAGACCAGCTGCGACATCCTCTCATCTTGCGCGCTGTCTTGCATGGCATAGAGCCGGTGAGCCTTGTTATCGGTGAGCCAGAGCAGTCCTTCGTCGTCGGCGTAGGAGAAGAGCGGGAAGGGGAACGGCTTGGTGTCGTTGGCAGCAATGGGCATCACCTTCCCTTTGTAGCTCACGAGTGTGTGTATCTCGTTCTCGTCGGGCTTATAAGCGTTGAGCGTTGAGGGTTGAGAGTTGAGAGATGAGGGTTGAGGGGCTGTCCAGACTCCTCCGTAGAGGTTTTGCATCCACAGTGTTCCTTGGTTGTCCTTCACGAGGGTCACCACCTTCTCTATGTCCCATAACTTCTTCCGTGCGCCTCCTTTACGTTTCAGGTATACGCCGTCTATTTCGCCCGTGAGGAATGAGCCATCGTCAAGGGGCAGCACGGAGAACGTTCCGGCCGTGGTGAGGATGTCCACCTTCCTGTCTGGATGGATGGCATAAAGCCCGTCGATGGTGGCAGCCAGCAGACGGTCTCCTTGCCGCTTCAGCTGCCAGCAGGCCAGTGCTATTTCTTTCACCGATATGAAGTGGTTGCCCTGTAGCCGGTAGAGTCCATTCTGTGTGCCTACGTAAATGTCGTCGCCCAGTGTCTCTATGCAGCGCACCTCTCCGCGCAGTCCTTCCCTGGCAGTGAAATGTGTGTAGACCGATGGAATGGCCATGGCGAAGATTCCGTTGTCCGTGGCTCCCCAAAGCAGTCCGTGTCCGTTGTATGCCAGCTTGGACACATTGTCGGAGCAGAGCCCGTTGTCCTCATTCACGCGTAACACCTCAGTGCCTTCCCTGTCGGTGATGATGACACCTTCACCGTTGGTGGCGACGGCTTTAATCTGGCTCCCTACTTCCACCTCCTGATTGATGTATGCGTTCAGGTTAGTGGCCATATCCTGTCTTTCGGTCAACGGTTTCTTCGTGTTGAGCGTCAGCGTGCTGTCGGTGACGATGTATTCGCTGCCGTCGCTGACAAGTGCAAAGATGTCACTGCCCGCTTCCCAAATCTGCAACACCTCACCGTTTACCCTGTGCTTTCCACCGATGGGCTTCAGGTAAAGGATGCCTTTGTCGTTGGTGGCGAGGCAGCCAATGTAGTTGTAGCCTCCTGTCCAGAGGGTGCCTTGTGAGTCGAGGAATAGCGATGTCACACGGGTAATGCCAGGCGTGTGGATAATGCGCCACGATGCCTGGTCGTAGTAGAGCAGACCCTCGAAGTTGGCCACGTAGACCGTTCCGTCGTCGGCGGCCACGATGTCGAAGTTCTTGTTGTGGGCTTTGTACTCTGTGGAAGGGAAGTTGCGGAAGAAGGGGATGCCTTGGGCAAATACGCTGACCATTGACCATTGGCCATTGACCATTGCTGCGCACAGCAAGAGCCGGCGTAAGAGCGTGATTTGGAATATGTCCTTCAACAGGCGAATCATGTTCTTCAGTTTTTCATTTTCACGTATGGAATATCTTTCCCTACATAGTAGTCCCACTCTTCTCGGGTAAACTCACGCTTTAGCTTGTCATGTATATTCTCGGCCATGATATACGGGTCGATGAGTGTCTCGGTGAGGTTGCCGTTCTGGTCGGAAGTCAAGATGTAGCGCATGGTCTCGTCGAAGACAAAGCTGATAATCCATTGGTGGGAGTCGACGACGGTCACTGGTTCAATTTTCTGCTGCATGAAGGGCCAGAAGCGCACAGTGCCGTCGTAGCTGTTAGAATAGAGGCGGTTTCCGTCGAACTTCACTCTCATTACGCGGCTGCCGTGGCCAATGAGGCGGTGCACGTTGCCTCGGTCGTCGACCATGAAGATGACACCCTCCTGCGTGCCGAAGGCCTCGTACCCGTTTCTCCAGTTGTAGGTGTACGAGGTTATCGGCTGAACGTTAAAGGGCAGCTTCTTTGGTGTTACCTTTGTTACCTTGTTATCGACGGTGTAGGCATGACCCTGCTTGTCGAAGAGCAGCAGCTGACGGTCGTCCTCACCAGCCACGGTGGTGGTGAAGTTCAGGGGCAATTGCCGCATCTGCGTCATGGTTGCCGTTTGCAGTAGGTGTATGCTCTGCTGTGCCACCACAATCAGTTCGCCGTCCCTGTGGCTGAACAGCCGGAAGGGCTTCTGTGCCCCTTCTATCAAAAAAGTGTGCAAGTTTCCACGTTTGCCATACACCAAGTGGCCTGTATGGCTCAGGGCGTAGATTGTCCCATTGTCGTCTATCTCCATGTCGCGGAAGTCGTACTGGCTGTCCTGGAAGATGGCCTCCGTGCGCAGGTTACCGTTGTCGTTCTTGGTGTGGATTGCTATCTCGCCGTATGTGCTGACGGTTGCGAAGGAGTTGGACTTTGGTATTCCCGATATCTTCATTACGGCACCCTTGCCCACATTCCACTTCTTCATGCTGGTGCTGGTCATGGAGAGGGCCTGATAGATGACGGAGTTATAGACGTCGCCGCCATACTGGTGCGTGAACTTGTAGGCGGCGTATGCCAGGAGGTCGGCCAACTCTGTGTTTCCCGTCGTATTCTGTGTGATGGCCTGTGACCCCAGGTTCCTGGCCATGGCTATGTAACTCAGTGTGTCGGTCATGCGCTTTGCCTGCTCTGCCTGGGCACGCTGCTGCTCGGCGATGTTGCGTTGGCGTTGTGCCACGTCCGATGCCTCCACGGCCTTGTGCTCTGCGGCGATGGCGTTCTGCCGCTGCTCCTCGGCCTTGCGCCGCTGCCTTTCGGCGTTCTGGCGCTCCTCCTCGGCAAGTTTGCGCTGCTCGATGGCCTCCTCACGCTGTCGGTCGCTCACACGGCGCTCCTGGTCGGCTATCTCTTCCATCTGTGCGTTGATGCTCTGCATCACTGCCGCCTCGTTTTCCTTCTCGACAAGATCCACCATCTGTGACTCCAACTTCTCGTTGCGCTCCACCTCACGATGATAGAGCACACCAAGAGACACGGTGCCCGCCAAGCTTAGCACCAATGCCACCGCTAAGGCTATCGCCACGCCTGTCTTTTTCATGAAGACGGTATTGATATTGTGCGTGCAAAGATACGAAGAAATCGCGAAACAGCAAAAAGATGTACCTTTTTTTGATTTACAGATGCAAAAAAAAGACCGTAATTAGTTAAAATCGCTTTCTTGCCTTTGCCTGTAGGCAGATTCTTCGTACCTTTGCGGCAATATGTGGATGATATTCTTCCTTCTGTTGCCGATACTGGGTCTGGCCTATTGTGGCTGGCATCTGTGGACGCTGATACCACTGCCCCGTCTCTGGCGTGCAGTCTTATTGTGCCTGGGCGTCGGGGCGTTCCTGCTCCTATTCCTCAACCTCAGCCGTTTTATCGACCGGCTGCCGTTGTGGCTGGCACGTCTGTGCTACGACGTGGGCAATTCCAGTCTCTTCGTCATGCTCTATCTGGTCATCATCTTCCTGATGCTCGACCTGGGAAGGCTCGTGCGACTGGTGCCCGGCACGTGGCTACGCCATAATTTCTATACCACGGTCGTACTCATCGTGGGCCTGTTCGCCGTCTTCCTGCTGGGCAACGTGAACTATCGCCACAAGGTGCGCGAGGAGTTGCAACTTACTACCACGAAACCGCTGTCTCATCCCCTGCGGCTGGTCATGCTCAGCGACCTGCACCTAGGCTACCACAACCCACGCCATGAGCTGGCCCGATGGATAGACCTCATCAACGCTGAAAAGCCTGACGTGGTGCTCATCGCAGGTGACATCATCGACATGAGCATGCGTCCACTACTGGAGGAACGCATGGCTGAGGAGTTCCACCGTCTCGAAGCTCCCGTCTACGCCTGTCTGGGCAATCACGAGTACTTCTCCGGCGGGCCGCGTGCTTTTCAGTTCTACCACGATGCGGGTATACACCTGCTTCGCGACAGCTGCGCCCTAGTAGACCACGCCTCCGAGCGTGGCATCTTCCCCGTCAGACTCCAGGGAGCAGACTGTCACGCTGGGAAGCGTGACCTACTTATCATCGGCCGCGACGACCGCATGAACCCGCAGCGCAAAACCCTGAAAGATATCATGAGCAAGGCGGGCACCGCTCCCGCCTCCCACTTCACCATCCTCCTCGACCACCAGCCCTACCACCTGGAAGAGGCCGAACAGGCTGGCATCGACTTCCAGCTGAGCGGCCATACCCACCGTGGGCAGGTGTGGCCCATCTCATGGATTACCGACCGTGTCTACGAATGTTCCTTCGGCCCCTGGCAGCGCGGACAGACCCGCTATTACATTTCCTCGGGCATAGGCATCTGGGGCGGCAAGTTCCGCATTGGCACACAGTCGGAGTACATCGTGGCAGACATTAATCCGCAATAAAATACAAGACTATGAAGAGAAACATTTCCTTGGTGATACTGATGGCCCTGACAATGGGAGCCAGTGCACAGCAGAAAGACGCAACGCAAGGAAGCGTTGCCCCAAAAACTGAAGTGAAAGAGTTCAACCTGGCAGGGCCTTTCGCCGTGACCACACCGATGGCTTTTGACACGGTGGACGTCAAGGGCAAGGCCTTTGACCCGCAGTCGCTGCTCACAGCCGTGACCCATGACGTTGAGGCAACGACGACATGTCCGGGCGGTGCACCACTGCCGTCACTGAAGGACAGCCGCTCCGTGGGCGTACTGTCGTTCTACATGAATAACACTTCGTTCCTGGAGGCGAAGCTGAATGTGAAAGGCCCCAAGAACCACAAGCTATTTATTGACGGTGAGGAGGCTTCGCCCGACCTGAAGCTGGCTCCCGAGCATCACACCATCGCCATCAAATACCTTGCCGAGCCGTCTGACTCAGACAGCATCAGCGTGACGATAGAATCCTCAACTCTAAACTCTAAACTCTTAACTCTTAACTCAAAACACCCCTACATGGTACACGACCTCACCGACGGTCGACGTGTGCGTGGCGTGAGCCTTTCTGCCGACGGCAACTATCTGGTGACTAGTTATCAGACCACAGAGCGTGGCGGCAACAGCCGCTGGGACTATGAGCTGATGGCTTATCAACATAAAAATAGTTCTTGGCAGCTGGTGCGCCACCTGACAAAATCGGTACGCTGGATGCCCGCTTCCACGGCATGGTTAGAAGAGGAGAAGGAGCAGGGCGTGCGCACCCTCTACAAGGTGGACCCTGCTACAGGCGACCGCACGCTATGGGCCAGCGGCATGCCCGATGGCGGCTATACCGTCAGCCCCACGGAGGACTATATTATTATTAATGTGGAAGACGAAGGACCGAAAGAAGATGCCGATGTCTTCGAGGTGTTGGAGATGGACGACCGCCAGCCCAACTGGCGCAAGCGCTCCTATCTCGTGCGCCATGACGTGAAGACGGGCGTGAGCCAGCGCATCACTTTCAGTCCACGCAGCCAGTGGCTCATGGACATCTCACAAGACGGCAAGAAACTGCTTGTCGGCATCAGCTACTCACGACTGGAGAAACGTCCCACAGAGGTGATGGATATTTACATCATGGACGCACAGACGCTCAAGACCGACACTGTGCTGCGCTGTGAGGGCTTCCTCGGTGGAGCGGAGTTCTCGCCTGACGGCAGTCAGCTGCTCGTCAAGGGCACACCCGAGGCTTTCAACCGCATCGGTTGCCAGCTGCCCGACAACGTGACACCGAGCATGACGGAGAACGAGCTATTCCTCCTCGACCTCATCACCAAAAACGTCACGCCCCTGACCAAGGACTTCGACCCCAGCGTGGAACGTATGGACTGGTCGGATGCCGACGGTAACATCTATTTCTCTGCCGAAGACCGGGACTATGTACGTCTCTACCAGCTGAACCCCAAGACGGGCAAGATAGCGCAGTTGCCCTCCAATGGCGACTATATTTACCGCTTCGACATGGCCAGCAAGGCCACAACTCTTGCTTGGCTTTCCTACAATACCATGGAGCCGGCTTCGGCTTACGTTTCCAGTCAGCCGTGGTCTAAGTCTTGTTTCAAATTGTTCGACGGTCGTGATGCCCTTGGCGATGCCGAGGTGGGCACCTGTCAGGACTGGAACTATACCAACAGCCATGGCGACACCGTCTATGGTCGTCTCTACCTGCCCAAGGACTTCGACCCCGCGAAGAAGTACCCCATGATAGTCTATTATTATGGTGGCTGCTCACCAACGAGCCGCTATTTCGAGTCGCCCTACGCACCACAGATGTGGAACTCCTTAGGCTACGTGGCCTATATCCTCCAGCCCAGCGGTGCCACCGGCTTCGGCCAGGAGTGGGCCTCGCGCCACGTGAACACCGCCGGCGGTGCCCCCGCTGCCGACGGCACTGTGCGCGGCGGTTCTCCCGCCGGCGACATCATCGAGGGTGTGAAAAAACTGTGCGACGAGAAGCCCTTCATCAACCGCGAGAAGATAGGCTGCATGGGTGCCAGCTACGGCGGCTTCATGACACAGTACCTGCAGACCGTCACCGACATCTTTGCCTGCGCCGTCAGCCACGCCGGCATCTCCAACCACACCAGCTACTGGGGTGAGGGCTACTGGGGCTACAACTACAGCGAGGTATCGATGGCCAACAGCTACCCTTGGAGCCACCGCCAGCTCTACGTCGACCAGAGTCCGCTCTTCAACGCCGACAAGATTCACACACCGCTGCTGCTCCTCCACGGTAATGCCGACACCAACGTGCCGCTCATAGAGAGTCTCCAGATGTTCACCGCCCTGAAGCTGCTGGGCCGTGAAGTGGCACTCGTAGAGGTGCAAGGCGAGAATCACCACATCCTCGACTACAAAAAACGCGAAAAATGGCTTGCCACTCAGATGGCCTGGTTCCAGAAATGGCTAAAGGACGATCCATCGTGGTGGAACGCCCTTTACCCAAAGAAGAATCTGTGATTGGCATACTGCCGCATAGCTCATTCTCCGGCGTCGTCGCTGAACGGCAACTCCTTGGCGTCGGCCTGCTCTATGGGCCTAATGTAATCAGAGGCCTTCTGTGCGGTGACGACCGAGCGGCCGAGCGACTGCTCTAACTGTTGGCGTGCCACCTTGGCCACGTTGCCGCCCTCATGGGCCACTTGGGCGTTCTCGTTGAAGCCCTGCGGACTGCGCTGTTTGCTCAGTTCGGTGGCAGAGGCCTCGGCCAGGGTGTTGAGGGCCAGTTCGACATTCGTCATGTTATCCCGCAGGCTCTCCTTGCGTAGGCCTTTCAGACTCTTGTACTCGCGGGTGGTGCGACCGCTCCAAGCCTTGGTGAGGAAATCGGTGAGCGAGGCGAACTGCACGCCCTCCTCCATGCCTCCACGTCGCCATTCGTCGGTCAGCTCCTTGCGCACCTCGATGGAGCGGATGCGCTGGTTGATCCATGCATCGCTGTAGCCCAGGCGGCGGTAGTCGCGCACAGCTTGTTCGATGGAGAGTTCCGGATCCTGCATCTGGTCGATGCGCGTGGCTCCCACGTCGGCAAGCCACTGTTTCAGCGGCTCCGCCTTCTTCGAAGGGATGCTCTGGATGATGCGCAGCAGCTGCTTGGTGTCAGCGACATCGGTAAGGCGCATCTTGCCGTCGGCAGCACGCATTTTCAACTGCTTACAATTTGTAAGCAGTTCATCTGCGCCCTCCTCTTTGAGGCGTTTCTTCAGCACCGCCCAGTAGGTACTCGCTGCGCGAGTAGTGGGTTGCTCGGTTAATACCTGCACCACGTCAACAATGGAGAAGTAGTACTTCTGTTCCTCCTCGTCCCACACGTAGCGCACCTGTTTCTCGTCGAATAGCTTGATGAATGTCTTGTCTGCCATATCTCTGTCTCGTTTTACATCTGCAAAATTACACAAAAAAGCCGAAAGCGCAAAACTTTCGGCTGGATTTTTCAACTATTATTATAATTCGTGGAAGCGGTGCAGCGTTTTCTGCTGTTGCCTATAAGCTGCGCACTAGCTTTGCGACGTAGGCATCGATGGTGGCGACGGCTACGATGTTGACGACATCGCGGACGGAGGCTCCAAAGTCGACAAAGTGAATGGCTTTGTTGAGTCCCATCTGAATGGGGCCGATGATTTCGGCATCGGTGCCGAGCACTTGCAGCATCTTGTAGGAGGAACGTGCGGAGGTGAGGTTGGGGAATACCAGCGTGTTTACATCCTTGCCGAAGAGGCGGGAGAAGGGGTACTGCTGGTCGCGCAGCTCACGGTCGAGGGCAAAGCCTATCTGCATCTCGCCGTCGATGGCCATGTCGGGGTAGAGGCGGTGCATCTCCTCGACGGCACGGCGCACCTTCAGTGCACCGTCGCTCTGCGAAGAGCCGAAGTTGGAATGGGAAATCATGGAGATGACAGGCTTCTCGTTGAAGAAGCGCACGGCGGTGCTGGCGAGTTTGGCTATGTCGACGAGGGTGTCGGTGTCGGGGTTCTCGTTGACCAGCGTGTCGGCGATGTAGATGGTGCCGCGTGGCGAGTTGATGATGTGCATGGCGCCGAAATGCTTGAACTCCGAGCGTATGCCGATGACCTCCTTGACAACCTTGACGGTGTTGGAATACTTGGTGTAGAGACCTGTGATATAGGCATCGGCTTCGCCCGTCTCCACCATCATCATGCCGAAGTAGTTGCGCTCGAACATCTTATCGTTGGCCTCCTGGAAGGTGTAGCCGTCGCGTTGCCGTTTCTCTGCGAGTATGCGAGCATAGCGTTCGCGGCGCTCCTGTTCTGAGGGATGACGAAGGTTAACTATCTCGATGCCCTCAAGGGAGAGGTCGAGTTCCTTGGCCATCTTCATGATGACCTCGTCGTTGCCCAGCAGGATGGGGTAACAGATGCCCTCGGAGCGGGCCTGTACGGCAGCACGGAGCATCGTTGGGTGTACAGCCTCGGCAAAGACCACACGCTGCGGGTGCTTACGGGCAGTATCGTAGAGCTTTTGTGTGAGCTTCGTCTCCTGACCTAAAAGTAGCGACAGCGACTTCTTGTAAGCCTCCCAGTCGGTGATGGTCTTGCGAGCCACACCGCTGTCGATGGCGGCCTTGGCCACGGCGGCGCTCACTTCTGAGATGAGGCGTGGGTCAACGGGCTTCGGGATGAAATAATCGCGGCCGAACTTCAGGTTGTTCACCTTGTAGACATCGTTCACCACGTCGGGCACGGGCTGCTTGGCCAGGTCGGCGATGGCGTAAACAGCGGCGAGCTTCATCTCCTCGTTGATGGCCCGGGCATGGACGTCGAGGGCACCTCGGAAGATGTAGGGGAAGCCGATGACATTATTAATCTGGTTGGGATAGTCGGTGCGGCCTGTCGACATCAGTACGTCAGGGCGGGCATCCATAGCATCCTCATAGGAAATCTCGGGCACAGGGTTGGCCAGAGCGAAGATGACCGGGTTGGGAGCCATCGAGCGCACCATGTCCTTGGTGAGCACGTTGCCCTTGGAGAGACCAACGAATACGTCGGCACCCTTCACGGCCTCCTCCAGCGTGCGTATGTCACGGCGCGAAGTGGCGAAGAAACGCTTCTGCTCGTTGAGATCCTGTCGGTCGGCGGAGATGACACCCTTGGAGTCGAGCATCACGATGTTCTCCTTCTGGGCTCCGATGGCCATGTAGAGCTTCGTACAAGAGATAGCGGCGGCACCTGCGCCGTTGACCACTATCTGCACCTGGGCGATGTCCTTGCCGATGACCTCCAGGGCGTTTTTCAGTCCGGCGGCGGAGATGATGGCTGTGCCATGCTGGTCGTCGTGCATCACGGGGATGTCGAGCGTCCGCTTCAGCCTGTCCTCAATATAGAAACACTCTGGGGCCTTTATGTCCTCAAGGTTGATGCCGCCGAAGGTGGGAGCGATACGCTCCACAGCCTCACAGAACTTCTCCGGGTCTTTCTCATTGACCTCGATGTCGAACACGTCGATGCCGCCGTAAATCTTAAAGAGGAGTCCCTTACCCTCCATGACTGGCTTGCCAGCCTCAGCACCGATGTCGCCAAGTCCGAGCACGGCGGTGCCGTTACTAATGACGGCCACGAGGTTGCCCTTGTCGGTATACTGGTAGGCATCATCGGGATTCTGCTGAATCTCCAGGCAGGGATAGGCCACGCCAGGAGAGTAGGCCAAACTTAAATCGGTTTGTGTACGATAAGCCTTCGTGGGCTTCACCTCAATCTTTCCGGGACGACCACTCTTGTGATATTCAAGGGCAGCTTCTTTTGTAATCTTCACCATGATGTTTTCACGGTTATTGTTTATTGGTTATTGTTTATTGTTTCATGTATTCCTTGGCATACTCCACATAGTGTGCGGCGTTGTCAGTTTGTCCGGGACGTGTGGGCTTGATGTACTTTGCCGGTACGCCACCCCAGATTTCGTGGGCGCCGACCTTCGTGTTCTGGAGCACAAGTGCCCCGGCAGCCACGATGGCACCTTCTCCGATTTCGCATCCGTCGAGCAGGGTGGCGCCCATGCCTATGAGTGCACCGTCATGGATAGTACAAGCGTGAACAGTGACGTTATGGCCAATGGTCACGTCAGAGCCGATATGGGTGGGGCCAGTGTCGTGAGTCACGTGAACACAGGAACCATCCTGCACGTTGGTACGGTCGCCAATAGTGATGGGAGCCACGTCGCCACGTACTACGGCGTTGAACCACACGGAGCAGTTATCGCCCATGGTGACATCGCCCACAATCGTTGCGTTCTCACTGAAATAGCAGTCGCGGCCCCAGCGCGGCGACATGCCTTTATAGGATTTTATCAAAGCCATTGTCTAAGGGGAGTGAAGGGGAAGTGAAAGGGACGTTACCCTAATCGTTTCAGGGCTAGAATGGTGATGTCGTCGCTCTGCTCGGCCTCTCCGGCAAAGTCGCGTACGTTCTGCAGAAGTCCGTCGATGGTTTCGCGGCAAGTGTGAGCTGTCTGTGTGGAGAGTGTGTCAATCATTCTCTGCTCCCCATACTCTTCCATAGAAGGATTCACGGCTTCGGTGACACCATCGGTGTAGAGGAGTAGCGTCTCGCCCTTCTCCAGGGTCGTTTTTTCGCCCTTATAGGTCATTCCGCCGAGTGCTCCGACAATGAAGTTCGGCTCCACCTTCATCAGTTCCGTGCGTCCGTCGGAGTGGATGATGCAGGGGGCGTTGTGGCCTCCGTTGCAATAGCGGAGTTCTCCAGTCTTCACATTATATATACCATAGAAGACGGTGACGAACATGTTGTTTGCTGACTCCATGCACAGCAATTCGTTGGCCTTGGTGATACATTCCTCAGGAGTGAGGCCCTGTGTACCGATGGCGCGTATAAGTGTTCGGCTGACGGCCATGAAGATGGCAGCGGGAATACCCTTGCCGCTCACGTCGGCCATGACGACTCCGATGTGCTCCGGGTCGATGCGGAAGAAGTCGTAAAAGTCACCGCCCACGTCCTTCGCTGGAGTCATCAGCGCAGCAAGGTCCATCACGTCGATGTTCTCCGGGAACGGCGGAAACACCCGTGGCAGTATGGCCTGCTGTATCTCACCGGCCACGGCGAGGTCGCCCTTGAGGTCTTCCAACTGTGCGTGCTCGCGCTGCGTCTGTCGGATGTACTCTATCTGCTTGATGGCTTTCTCGATGGTGACACTCAGGTCGTCGAGGTCGATGGGCTTCGTAGCGAAGTCGAAGGCCCCATTATTCATTGCCTGGCGGATGTTGCCCATGTCGCCGTAGGCAGAGACCATGATGACGCGCAGGGCTGGGTTGCGCATCTCGTTGATGCGTGCCAGCAGCGTCAGGCCGTCCATCTCGGGCATGTTGATATCGGAAAGTACTATCTCGATGTCAGGATGGCGCAGCATCATCGTCAACGCCTCCAGACCGTTGTGGGCAAAGACAAATTCATATTCGCCCTTGCGTATCTTGCGACGGAAATATTGGGTGAGCAGCAACTCAAGGTCCAGTTCGTCGTCTACACTCAGAATCTTTACCATTTTATCGTTGAGAGTTGAGGGTTGAGAGTTGAGAATTAAGAGTTGATGGTTATTTGTTCTTCTGATAGTACTCCAAAGCCAGCTTCACGTTCTCACGGAGCGCATCGCTACTGAAGGTGGCGCCGGTGCGGCCGTCCACCTGAGCCTTCAAGGCTTCCTCTACCTTCATGCCGTCCCAGGCGTTCTGCATCTGTTTCTTAACGGCGTTCCAGTATTTCGGGGTCTCTTGGTTAGGAAGCAGTTCAATCTTCTCCACCTTGCCTTTGCGGATGTACACCTTCACCGGGGTGGGACCGGCATAACCGTCCACCTTCTTGCCCAGCTCGGTGGTGTTCACCACGTAGGCACCGTCTTCCTTAGTCATTACCTTGTCATCATTCTTCGTGGCACTCACCAGAGCAACGGTGAGCATCAAGGCCACGGCTGCGATTGTCAGTTTTCTCATTTCTTCTAAGCCCCCTAAGTTAGGGGGTTGGGGGTCTGAACCAGCGTTCATTAGCACCATTAAATCATTAATACTTTATTATATTGTCAGGAGCCTTGTCCAGCCCCACAGCCCCCTAACTTAGGGGGCTAACAGAATTCGGGTGCAAAAGTACGAAGAAAAGCAGAGATAACAAAGCGATTTTCGGAAGTTTAACTAAAAGATTATCCACATGTACCTGACGGGCGGCCTAAGCGTCTGAACTATTGTTTGTTAACAAAGGTACACCTTTTTCTGAAAGTATCAGTAAATATCACCAAAGTAAAACAAGTTGTTTTGGTATAGAAAAAGCCGTTTTTTCTAAGGGTTTGGACGGACTTTTCTGAACCAAAACAACTTGTTTTACTTTTCTAGATTCTATTCTGTCATTCAATCAAATCGTCACTTTTGCTGTTCAAGAGCGGTTTTTACATGATGAAGTCCCTTTTACCACCTAAAAGGTGGAACTTTCAAGAATGTTTTATACCGTAGGCGAATCAGAAATTGTCGCCGCCGAAGCGTCCGCCACCTCCGAATCCTGGGCCTCCGAATCCCGGACCTCCCATTCCTGGTCCTCCCATTCCTGGGAAGGAAGGTCGCTGCTCTTTGTTGATGTCAAGCAGCAGCTTAACCAATGCGCGACGACGCTCACTCCACGTGCGATAGTCGTCGGCCTTGAGCGTCTTCATACTGAAGCCTGGCATCCGATTCATTCCTTGCATGAATTCGAGCGTGCTGGTGGTGATGACGCAAGGCTTAGTCTTGCCGTCGGCCAGTAGTCGGTCGGCAATGGCATCGGCACCGCCCACCTTGAACCAACTCTCCATTGTGTCGCCCTCTCCTGGCACGAGCTGTATGAACGAAGGCATAACCATGCGTCCGTTAGGCATCGGAGCGGTGTACCAGGCCTCGTTTCGCTCCAGGTCATAACTGGTACGTCCATGAGGAATGTCGCCCTGCGATGCGAAGTTGAAAGGCGACCTTGGGTTGTCGGCTATGCTATACTTGAAGCCCTGCTCAGGCGAGAGGTACATGTTGCAGGGGTCGGCAACGGGCGTACCGTCTACAATGAACCGATACTCGAAGGTCTCGAAGAAGATGTCGTTACGGGTGATGCTCCACACGCCGTCGCTGTCGCGCTCCATCGCTACGTTGTCAGGCAGGATTTCGCAATCCAGCTCCACCTTCTTGGCCTCGGGGGCCTTCAGGCGGAAAGTAATGCCCTGCTCGCTATATTCGGGCGAGATGATAGGCTTCGGGAACAGGCGGGCCATAACGCCGGGCGTGAACTGCTGCTCCTGACCAGTGGCAGCAGGAGCTGGCTGAGCCTCTTTCATGGCGGCCTCGGCGGCCTTCTTGTTGAAGAGTAGCGGCAAGGTCTTGTAGAGGAAATACTTGGCGTTCATCCACGTGTGGCCAAACTTGTCGGTGGTGAACTCCTTGACCGAGTTGATACCCTTCTTGTCGAGGAACTCCATGTAGTCACGGGCATTGCCATAAAGGAAGTCGTCGGTACCAACGCCGAGCCAGAACAGGTGGATCTTCTTGTTCAGCTCGTCGGCATGGTCGTAGACATCTGGGATGTCGGTCGAGGTGAACGAGCTGTAGCTGCACAGGTAGGAGAACTTGTCGAGATTCGTCAGACCATTGTAGAGTGCCTGGTTGCCACCACGTGAGAATCCGCCAATGGCGCGGTCATCGCGGTCGGTCTTGGTGCGATACGTGTTGTCAATGTAGGGCATGAGGTCGTTGATGAGGTCTTTACTGAACACGTCGCCGCCGAAACGGGTCTGGGGCATCCCTGTGGCTGGAGGAGCAACCAGCAGCTTGGACGGATTGCCATACGGCAACACGACAATCATCTCCTTGGCCTGCTTGTCGGCAAGCAGGTTGTCGAGAATGTAGTTCACGCGCCCTACCTTGTAGTAAACCTCCTCCGTATCGGTGGTGCCGCTGATGAGGTAGAACACGGGGTATTTCTTCTGCATGTCGGTCATGTAGCTGGGCGGCAGATAGACTACAGCCTGATTGGTGCCTCCCAGGCTCTTGGAGTAGTAGCGGATATACTCCATGCGACCATGCTGCACATCATCGCGGATGTCGTGAGGCAACGTGCCGTCCTTCGACTTTATCTCCAGCAGACTGTTCTTGAAACCCTCATTGGGGAAGTATTGCGGATTCTTCGGGTCCATTACGCTGACACCATCGACGATGAAGCAATAGGGGTACATGTCGGGGGCAACAGGAGATTTAGAATTCTCTCCAATGCCAAGGGTTACCGTCCAGATACCGTCGGCGCCGCGGGTCATCTCCTTGCGACCAGCAAACTGCACGTCGACCATTACTGAGTGGGCAGAGTCGTTTTTATACTGGAACGTCACCGTTCCGTCATCGTTAGCACGTGGTTGTGCCGTAGCACCAACACTAAACGATAATGCACAAATAAGAATAAACAGGTGTTTCATAGCTATTTAGAGAAATAATAAGGTGATTAATTCGGCATAATGGGCTCACCCATCTCCGATGCCTCGGCATCGTTGGCGTCGAGCTTGAAGAGCATGAACTGCGGAGCCTCGGCGGTACAGGGCTGCCAGTTGAGTGCTGAGGGTTGAGAGTCGGCAGACGTATCTCCGTTCGGGTCGCTGTACTTGGCAAAGTTAGTCCAGGCAGTGAGCATCTTCTCAGAGAGGTCCCAATCACCCTGCGTCCAGGGGCGCCAACAATGCTTCAGGCTCTTGAACACGAACCAAAGGTCTGAGCTATGGAAAGCACCCTTCAGGCGGTCTGTAATTTCGGGATGCTTGCCATCGTCGGGCAGCGGACGGGCAAACTCGTAGGCCCAGGCCTTGCCGCCCTTCTCCTCACGCACCTTGCAGAACTCTGCGATGCCGGGAGCCATCGAACCCATATCGTTCAGTGTGTAGCCAATCATGTAAGGAATATCGGCAATGGTACCCTCGCGTGCTGCATCGTCAAATGTCTTGGTGCAGACATAGCCGTCGACGATTGGTCGCTGCATGAGGAAGAGGTCGCTCTTGTTCACCATGTTGTAGAGCTGGCCCACGGTGTACATGATTTCCGTGGAAGCGTTGCGCAGCTTCTCCAGGTCAGTAAGTCCGGCCCAGTCCATCACTTTCTTCGTCTCGGCCTCGCTCTCGGCAAGTGTCGGGTTGTAGAAGAAGAACTTGTTCACGGGTGTGGCAGGCTTGGCCTCTTCTCCGTCCTTTGGAGGAATGTTCAGGCCACCGCCGCTCATGATGACAGCCTTGTGGAACAATCCACGGGCCAGAGGACTCTCACAGAGGGTGCGTACGCTGCCAGCGCCGGCACTTTGTCCGAAGATGGTCACGTTGTCGGGGTCGCCACCAAACTGGGCGATGTTGGCCTTAATCCACTTCAGCGACTGTATCTGGTCGAGGATGCCGTAGTTTCCGCTGACGTGGTTGGGACTCTCAGCCGATAGCTCGGGATAGGTCATGAAGCCGAAGATGCCCAGGCGGTAGTTAATGGTAACAAGCACCACGTCCTTCAATGCCCATTGCTCGCCGTCGAACTCAGGTTCTGAACCCCAGCCCTCACGGTAGCCACCGCCGTGAATCCACATAGCCACAGGTAGTTTCTTGTCCACTTGCCCGGCGGCTTTTGTATAGACATTCAGGTAGAGGCAATCCTCACTATAGGGTGCCTCATCGCCATAACCCCATTCCGAAGCGTAGAAGCCTGGGTAGTGGACGGCTTGGTAACCGGGATGACCGAACTTGTCGCAAAGACGCACGCCTTCCCAAGGCTTTACGGGCTGAGGCTCTTTCCAGCGCAGGTCGCCAATAGGAGCTGCAGCGTATGGTATGCCCTTGTAGGCATAATACGTCGTAGTGCCTGAGCCGTCACCTGTAGGAACAGAACATTGCACACCTGAAATCTGGCCACCCTCAATGGTGAGCACGGGATTGTTCTCGGCTTCCTTCTCAGTGGAAGTGCAGCCAATCATCATTGCCATTAATGGCAAAAGAAGCATGTTTTTTTTCATGTTACTTTTGGTTTTAGGTTTATTAATGTGTCTAATTGGGCACAAAATTACGGAGAAAAAGCGACATTGTCCCATGTCTTTTGTTTCTTTTTCTTTCACTATTGTCACAGAAATAGGATTATTAATACCTTTTTGTAACAAATAACATTAATATATTAAGGATTATTCGTACCTTTGCACGCCATTAAAAACTGAGACACTGAACAATATTCTACAAAATTTATGATTAACGAACTGGCAACAGCAGTACTGGTCATCAACGAACTGATGGCCGCTAACGTGGGTGAGGTGATGAGTCCCGCCACTAATTTCGACAGTTGGATAGAAATCTATAATCCCAGCGATGAAGCCGTCGACCTTGGCGGGCTTTACCTGAGTAACGATGCCACCAACCTGAAGCGCTGGAAGATACCCACAAGCGTGGGCAGCGTTCCCGCCAAGGGCTTCAAGGTCGTATGGATGGGGTCCAACGAGATTCTGGACACACAGGCCACTTTCAAGCTCGACTGCGACGGTGGTACCATCATCCTTAGTGACGGCAGCGAAGAGCTATGTAGTGCTGACTATCCAGAAGCCAAGAGCCGCACGTCGTGGGCCCGCAAGACCGATGGTAATGACGACTGGGGATGGACGTCCACTGCCACGCCCGGTGCCACTAACGCCACCGCCATCTTTGCCGACAAACGCCTCGATGCCCCCGTGGTAGACAAAGGAAGCTGTCTCTTCAACAGCTCCGTGAGCGTCAGCGTCAATATTCCCAGTGGTGCCAAGCTGATGTACACCACCGACGGCAGCATACCGACGGCACCCGTAGAGCAAGATGACATACCCGAATGGGTTGACTACATCATAAACGGTGACTGCGAGGGCGACGATGCCAGTAGCCTTATCAGTCGCGATGCCGGTGGTGACGGTGATGAGGGACGAATCGTAGACGGTGTGGGCTATAACGGTAGCAGGGGCATCCGAGTACACGCCATCGAGAACCCTGAAAACGACTGGGACGCACAGCTCTTTGTCTACACCCCTGGCCACATCTGGCGCTCGGGAGAAAGGTATCGCTTCAGTATGAAGGTACGTGCCGAAAAGGCTGCGCGCATCACGGTTCAGACACACACAACGCCACACAATTATATATATTGGAGCTTCCTCGACGGCAGCTACAATGTCACCAATGAGTGGCAGGAAATTACCTACGAAGGCACCATCACCGACGACCAGGTTGGCAAGCAAGGCGGCGGTGGCTGGTGGTGGGGAGGCGAAGAGACGGTCGAGGACATGCAGACCATCGCCTTCAACCTGAACGCTGACAAGCAGGAGAACAATTTCTACTTCGACGATGTGTCGTGGGAGCTCTACACCGGCGACGGGCAGGTTGCAGAGACCAGTAAGGAGAGCAAGGACGGAAAGTTCACCTTCTCAAAGACCACCGCCCTCACCGTGCGTCTCTTCCAGGATGGCTTCCTGCCCAGTGTGCCCGTCACCCGCAGCTACATCAAGACCAGCAACAAGTACACCCTGCCCGTCGTCAGCATCGTGGGCAATAAGAGCTACTTCACCGACCCGAAGACAGGCATCGACTGCGACGGCGACGGCACCAACGGCAAGACTGGCAACGGACAGGACTGGCCAAGGAACTACAACCAGCCGTGGGACCGTCCCGTGAACTTCAGCCTTCTCTCGTCCGAGGGTGAGATGCTTTTCAACCAGGACGTAAACATCTCTGTTTCTGGTGGATGGACCCGCTCGCAGCGTTTCCGTTCGTTCAAGCTGAAGTCCAACAAGATGTTCGATGGCCAGAACCAATTCGACTTTTCCTTCTTCCCCCAGAAACCCTATATACGCAACAAGACCCTACTGGTACGTAATGGCGGTAATGACGTGTGGACACACAACGCACGATTCATGGACCCCGCCCTGGAGACCATCATACAGCGTTCTTGCATCGACCTTGACGTGCAGTCCTGCCAACCCGTTATCGAGTATGTTAACGGAGAGCTGCGCGGCGTGCTCAACCTGCGCGAACCTAATAACGACAAGTTCGCATACGCCAACTGGGGCTACGACGACGAGGAACTCGATGCCTTTGAGAACCTCGAGATGAAGAACGGTACCGACGATGTGCTCCAGCGCATCTTCGAGCTGGGTGAAAACATCAACGAAGAAGGGGCTTACGATGAACTGAAGACATTGCTCGACATCGACGAGTTTACCAACTACATGGCCTGCACGATGTACCTCGACAACACCGACTGGCCCGACAACAACCTCAAGGCCTACCGTAGCCAGCACTACGGTCGATACCGTTTTGTCAGCTTCGACCTCGATTATGCCTTCGACCTCAGGGAAATAAACGACGATGACGACAATCCATTTACCTTCTTCTACAAATTCCGTAACAGCGGCAAATTAAACGAGGAATTCGTGCAGTTCTTCCTGAACCTGCTGACCCACGACGAATATCGCCGTAAGTTTATCGACACCTTCTGCATCGTGGGTGGTAGCGTCTTTGAGCCTACGCGTGCCGGGGAGATTGTCGATGAACTGCTGGCCAACGTGAAGCCCATGACCCAGCTGATGAGGCAGCAGGGCATTAACGATGGTCACGACCCCGACCGTGCCGCCAACACTATCAGGGAAAAGCTGGAGGACCGCGCCAACAAGATGACGAACTATATGAAGCAGTTCTCGCAGATGGAGCTCAGCACCTCTGTCAGGAAAAAAGTCAAACTCTATTCCGACACCGAGGGGTCAGCCCTCTTTATCAACGGCATCGCCGTGCCCACAGGTACCGCATCAAAGGACAATGGTAAATGGTCATTGTTCGACGGTTATCTCTTCTCTCCCGTAAAACTTGAGGCCAAGGCCCCCTGCGGCTATACATTCGTAGGATGGAAGAAGGGTTCCGACATCGTCTCCACCAATTCCACATTTAGTCTGCCCGCAGGCACCGACGTCAGCCTCACCGCCGTCTTCTCGCCCGTAACAGAAACTGGGGCACCAGTACGAATCAACGAGGTCAGCGCTTCCAACGACATCTACGTTAACGAATACTTCAAGCGTAGCGACTGGGTGGAACTCTACAACACCACCGACGAACCCATCGATGTGGAAGGAATGTACCTCACCGACAACCCTGAAAAGCCCCACAAATACCAAATCGAGGCTCCCCTTTTCACGCCGGAAGACCTGTGGGGATACACACCCCTCGGATGGCAGAGCCAAGGGGGAACTGTCATCCCGCCTCATGGCTACCTCATCATCTGGTGCGACCAGCGCGAGCCGCTGGCACAGCTCCACGCCTCCTTCAAGCTTGCTGCCGAGGGTGACGAGCTCATGCTCACCGCTGCCGATGAGTCATGGACCGACCACTTCGTCTACGGCCCCATGAAGGGCGACGAGACCGCCGGACGCTATCCCGACGGTTGCGACGACATCTTCACGATGAACGTCCCCACCATTGCCAAGGCAAACATCACATCGAGCTACGCTAAGTCTGCAGAACTGCTCATCGGCGACGTGAACGGCGATGGAGTGGTAGACGTGGCCGACGTTTCTGCCGTCGTCTCAGTTATGGCTGGAGATGTGACAGGAACTACTGTGGCTCGCGCCGATGTGAACGGCGACGGAACAGTCGATGTCGCCGACATCTCGAATATCATCAGCATCATGGCTGGAAAATAACTCCTTTATCCCTTTAATCCCTTAATTGATTATGAAATCTTCTATTGCGAAAGTATTATTGCTTGCAACATTCTTTGCATGCGGAAGTATGGCGTATGCACAGTTGCCTAATGAGAAATTCGGTAAGCCGTCGAACCTGGAATGGGACTTCAACGGCTGGGGCGATGCCATCAATGCCGATGCCATCATCCTGTGTAAGACGATGAAAGTGACGTATCAGCTTTCTGACCAGCTGTTCAACAACAATCAGTCAGATTCAGACCTCAGTACTGACAATCTGATGGATTATGGTAAGAACCAGATTGATGACAGCAATATCCTGGTGAAATACGAGGTCAGGCTCCGCACCAAGATTCTGAAGCCCGAAGGTGCCGGCCACGCTAATATTGACATCACATACTATAATGGCGATAATTATAAGATTGTCAACAACGATGAGCTGAAGGACTTGAAGATTAAGGTTTTCACCAAGAACGAGAAGGGAAAGGTGGAGAAAAGGAATGTCGACACCGATGCTTTCGTCAGGGAACGTGTTGACGACAACTATGCGGTATTGCACGTGGTCGTGCCCGATGTACAGCCGGGCAGCATCATCGAATACCAATACAACATCACCAGCACCCGGCCAGCCTTTCTCTATGACTGGGTGTTCCAGGAGTCTATCCCGACAGTACATTCAGCGTGCGACATAGATGTTCCCGCCATCTTGCAGTTCAACATGAACGCTCCCATCAACAAGCTCATCAAGTCGAGCGTAGAGGTTGGCCAATTGGCATACGACACCAACAGAGCAGACCTGAAGAAGGGTAAGACGTGTCCCACTAATCACTACAAGATTATTGGCGACTATATCCTCCCTAAAGACGAGGAGATTGCCAACTTCACCAGCAAGATTGCCATGCCCAATGTCACCCTTCCGGCCTATTTGCCAGAAGGCAGCACACATCTGAGGGTCAAGTAGAAAACAACTTCGCGGCGAATGTGAAGAAGATACTGGCGATGATACTCCTGGTGTCGGCGGTGCGCTGCCTGGCACAGTACAACACCGACAGGCTGGTGATGATAGGCCGGTCGGCGCTTTTCTATGAGGACTATGTGTTGTCGATGCAGTATTTCAACCAAGCCATCCAGGCAAAGCCTTATCTTTATGAGCCGTGGTTCTTCCGTGGTGTTGCCAAGTACTACCTGGAGGACTATGCCGGTGCGGAGCGCGACTGTTCGGAGGCTCTGCAAAGGAATCCCTACGTGGTGAACATCTACGAGCTGCGGGGACTCACGCGCATACAACAGAAGAAATACACCGAGGCCATCGGCGACTACAGCCGTGCCCTGCGCTACGACCCTGAGAACCGTGGCCTGTGGCACAACCGCGTGCTCTGCCACATCCAGAACAAGGAGTATGAGGCAGCCTTGGCCGAGTTGGACACCATACAGGCCCGCTGGAGCCAGTATGCCAGTGTCTGGGCCATGCGTGCCGACGTCTACCTGCAGCAGGAGGACACCGTGAAGGCCATCGAGTCGCTGCAGAAGACTCTCGACATCGACCCCTACGACGGGCAGACATGGGCGGCACGCAGCATCATTAGCCTCTCACAGGAGCAGTGGCCGGAAGCCGAGGAACAGCTGAACCACGCCATCCACCTGCTGCCAAAGCGCGGCGGTTACTACATCAACCGCGCACTTGCCCGTTTCCACCAGAACAACCTGCGGGGAGCGATGGCCGACTATGACATGGCCCTCGACCTAGAGCCGAACAACTTCCTCGGTCACTACAACCGTGGACTGCTGCGTGCCCAGGTGGGCGACGACAACCGTGCCATTACCGACTTCGACTTCGTGTTGCGTCTGGAGCCCGACAATATGCTCGCGCTCTTCAACCGTGCCGTGCTGCTCGACAAGACGGGCGACCTGCACGCTGCCATCCGAGACTATTCGAAGGTCATCGACGAGTTTCCCAACTTCTGGACGGGACTGGAGTTCCGTGCCGCCTGCTACCGTCGTCTGGGCATGACGAAGAAGGCCGAGCAGGACGAGTTCACCGTCTACAAGGCACGTCTCTACAAGCACCTCTATGGCACGCAGCCGCGCCTCGACCCCGACAAGATGCGCAAGCGCAGCGACGAGGACCTGGAGAAGTATAACCAGCTAGTGGTAGAAGACCAGCAGGATCCTGAACGCGAATACAAGAACGACTACCGAGGCCGTGTGCAGAACCGCAAGGTGGAGCTAGAACTGCAGCCCATGTTCACCCTCTCCATGGAGAAGCCCCACAACGAGGTGCGTGCCAACATTGCCTTCGACCGCGATGTCGACGCCCTGAACCAGAGCCAGGGGGGGCGGCCTCTCTATGTGGTTTGTGGCCATCCTACCTTGTCTGACGAGATGTCATCGCGCTATTTCCTCTATATCGACTCGCTCA